>Ga0228536_1000072_pt1 | contig 244032 bp, 210 predicted proteins | sample SJ1Smetagenome_FD_168611 | JGI IMG/M metagenome (GOLD analysis project Ga0228536, IMG submission 168611) | Enriched culture of PCE-dechlorinating microbial communities from Ithaca, New York, USA - SJ1.S | ecosystem: Engineered > Modeled > Simulated communities (microbial... > Unclassified...
CCGTACGCCGTTTTCCTTGAAGGCCTCTTCCCTTTTAAGGAATCCGACGCGGACGAGGATATGGAAGCAGCCTAATCGCTACCCCGCCGGGGACGGCGGTGTCAGGTGAATACTATCACTGTACATGAGGAGTGATTTGAGCAGCTTTGGCTTCTATCCAATCGTCAACGGAATCTGCATGCCAGGCTAGGCGGCGACCCAATTTTATGGGCGGTGGCACTGCGTCGAACTGCTTGCGTGCGAGATGTCCGTGGATTGATGCAATACTTTTCCCAAGGATAATGGATAATTCTTCGATGTTGTAAAACCGCTTTGTGACCATGGGTACTCCTTGTATGTTGTGCAATTTATGGGCACCAAAGGATAAGCACAAATCGACAAACAATGTCAATATACGCAAATTCTGCGTGTTTACACGGCAAAATCTGCATATGAAAAGTTTGCGTTCTCAGACGCAACACCTTCAGTACATGCAAGATTTGCATACAAACATGCATCGGTATTAATCAGCATGAAGAGCAGGTATGCTATTGAATGCTGGTTTAAGCTGGTAACATCAAGTTGTTATGTGATTATTCGCTTGTCAGGGTGCCTGCGGCGTGGAGGAGTGCGCCTTTGAAGGCTTCAGGCTACGATATGGCTGGGGCGGTTTACGCGCTAATGCCAGGGAGTCGTTTTGGGGCGGGCGGGAGGTCGGATGCGAAAAACTCTTTCTGAGCCGGGACTCATGGCCTTGACAAAAAGTACCTCTATGGTAACTTTTGTTCATGGAAAAACGAAAGCCGACGTATGACCTGGGTTCTTTCCAAGATGCGGCTCGAAGGGGCGAAGTCGCCGTGACGAGAACCGCCGCCCAGACAGCCCAACGCCTCGGCTTCGATTACGACGGCATGATGGCGGTCATTGAGAGCATGAACCGCAGGCACTTTTACAAATCCATGACCGCCTACGCGGACAACGCGGCCTGGCAGGACGTGTATCATGTGCCGACATCCGCTGGGATTTTGTACGTGAAGTTTATGGCTGGAAGGATTTCGGCCTTTGATCTGCTCTCTTTCAAGGAGAAGTAGCATGGAAACCAATCCCCTGTGCCACGAGGACGGAGCCGAGATGGTTCGTGACGTGAGGCCGGTGGAATTTTCCTACAAGGGACAGACGATGACTGTCGCCATGCCCGGATGGTATTGCCCGACATGCGGGGAAGGTCTCTATACCCGTGCAGACATGAAGGTCTCCGACCGTGCCCTGAACGCCATGAAGGCGAGGTGCGAGGGGCTGTTGGACGGCCCGCAGGTCAAGCGCATCCGCAAAAAGCTCGGGCTGACCCAGGCGGCGGCCGGCGACCTTATCGGCGGCGGCCCGAAGGCGTTCACCAAGTACGAGAAGGGGGATGCCCTGACCAGCCGGGCCGTGACCAACCTTTTGAAGGTGCTTGACGCCGTGCCTGACGCGCTCACTGTCCTTCGGGAAAATCAGGGCCGTCCTTCCTGCTGATGACCGCACCGCCTCGGGGAGAACTTGACGTCCGGACGCGAGTTCTCCCCGAGGCTGGATGATCATTCTGGGCAAAAGCACATTGCGCCTCGAAGAGCCAAAAAATTGTTGCTCCAATTTGCTCCAATTTTGCTCCACTTGATCTGGAAAACTGTGGAGAACCATGAAAATTTATGAGCACGCAATTATCTGATAATATTTGATTAATTGTGATAACATGTGGATAAGATTGGTCGAAATTTAGGACTTCAAATCCGGTGTGCGTTCGAGAGGTCGCAGGGAGGTTCGACTCCTATACGCATCCGCCATTGTTGAATATTTCTGCTGTCGTTTTTTTCCCTCCACGTTTTCCGCCGCTTCTGTCATTTTTTGCCCCACACTGGCCCCACATATCCACACATGGCCGGAGCGCATCACTTGGATGCGGGCCTACAGCTTCATGCCGTACTGGGCCACCTTGTGGCGGAAGGTGCGGGAACTGATCCGCAACAGCTCCGCCGCCCGGCTTTTGCTGCCGGACGCGGCGGCCACGGCCCGGCGGATGGCCCGGGTCTCGGCCTCGCGAACCGCGGCTTCCAGGCTCAGGCAGTCCGGTTCGGCCCCGCGGGATTCCCCCCCCGTGTCGCAGCGCATCTCGATCGGCAGGTCCGCGGCCATGATCTCCATGCCGTCCGGGTGCAACAGCACCACCCGTTCCATGAGGTTTTTCAACTCCCGCACGTTGCCCGGCCACAAATGCTCCTCCAGGGCACGGCGGGCGCAGGGGCGCAGTTCCAGGCCATGCTTGTGGTAGCGATGGCGAAAGAGCCCGAGAAAGTGTTCGGCCAGGGGCAGGATGTCCTCCCGCCGGTCGCGAAGCGGCGGCAGGGATATGGGCACGACGTTCAATCTGTAGTAGAGATCGGCCCGGAAAAACCCCGTCTGGACCATCTCGGGCAGGCTGCGGTTGGTGGCGGCCACGATGCGGGCCGAAAAGGGCAGATCCTTCTCCCCTCCCAGGCGCTTGAAAGTGCGCTGTTCCAGGACGCGTAGGAAGTCCACCTGGTTGGGTTGAGGAATCTCCCCCACCTCGTCCAAAAACAGGGTGCCGTCCTCGGCGGCTTCGAAGCTCCCTTTCTGGCGCCGGTTGGCCCCGGTGTAGGCCCCGGCCTCGTGACCGAAGAATTTGTCCGCAAAGAGTTCGCCTTTGAGCACGCCGCAGTTGACCGGGACAAAAGGTTTTTCCCGCCGGTTGCTCAGGGTGTGGATGAGCCGGGAGAAGAGCTCCTTGCCCGTGCCGGACTCGCCGTAGACCAGGATGGGGGCGTCGGAACCGGCCACCTGTCCGGCCACCCGGCGAAGGGCCCGCATGGCTGGGGACCGGAACAGGAATGCCGGTCCGTCCGGGCCCAGGGCGAAATCGTTTTCGTCATTGACCGGCAAAAATTTGCCGGTCTGGGAAACGGGCGCGGACATGGGAATCCCTCCTGCCGGGAAAGGGCGGCGACCCGGATTGTAGCGGTTCCCGGCGAACATGTCGGCAATATCTTGCCGGGCAAGGGGTTGCCTCTTTTTCTGTAATCGTAGAGTGTGTGAGAGAATGCGCCTGGGCGGCAAAAAATTGCCGCTTGGCGGCGTGTTTTTGCCGTTACGCCAGGGCGGAGTGTTCGTCAAGTCTGTGTTTGTGCGGTATTTCACTTGGTACGAATCTTGATCTATGGGGGTGCCGCATGAGGCCGTGGCCCGGCGGCAGACCTGGCCGGATGCCTCCATGGGGCGTTGCCTCTGGGAGTGGACCAACGAACAAGACATGTGAAAAGGGAGAACGGTAAGGACATGAGAGCGAAACCGATTCGGACGACGATTCTGGTCACGGCGGCCTGCCTTCTTGTGGCGGGTCTGGTCCTGGCCGGGGCTTCTGCCGGAATGGCCGTCGAGGGCGCGGCCGCCGTCGACGCCATGACCGGCGCCCAAAGCGACATGGCCTGGTGGATGTGGCCCCTCATTTTATTGGGATTCTGCTTTGTCCTGGGTATCATCGCCGTGTTGGCCGGCGTGGGCGGCGGCGTCCTGTTCGTTCCCCTGGTCAGCGGTTTTTTCCCGTTCCACCTGGATTTCGTGCGCGGCACGGGCCTGCTCGTGGCCCTGGCCGGGGCCCTGGCCGCCGGTCCCGGTCTTTTGCGCCGCAACCTGGCCAGCCTCAGGCTGGCCCTGCCGGTGGCCCTCATCGCCTCGGCCTGTTCCATTGTGGGCGCGTTCATGGGACTGGCCCTGCCCACCGATGTCGTGCAGTTGTGCCTGGGTGCCACCATCATGTTCATCGCCATCCTGCTCCTGACTTCGAAGAACGTGGTGCGGCCCCATGTGGAAAAGCAGGACGCCATCGGCCTGGCCCTGGGCATGAACGGCATCTATACCGAACCCTCCACGGGCGAGGAAATATCCTGGAAGACCCACCGCACCCTGCCGGGTCTTTTGCTGTTCATCGTCATCGGCATCATGGCCGGCATGTTCGGCCTGGGCGCGGGTTGGGCCAACGTCCCGGTCTTGAACATCCTCATGGGCGCGCCGCTCAAAGTCGCCGTGGGCACCAGCAAATTCCTGTTGTCCATCACCGACACCTCCGCCGCCTGGGTCTACCTGAACCAGGGTTGCGTCATCCCGCTCATGGCCATCCCCTCCATCATCGGGCTGATGCTCGGCTCCTTCGTGGGGGTGCGTCTTCTGGCCGTGGCCAAGCCGAAGTTCATCCGCTACATGGTCATCGGCGTTCTTCTGTTCTCCGGTGGACGGGCCCTGATGAAAGGGTTGGGCATGTAGGATGAGGGCTTATCGGATTGTTGTCCAGGATACATCCAGGTTACAGACATCACGTGCATGGCACAGGAGCATGATATGAATACCGCGAAATACGACGCGACTCCAAAGGAACAGGTCAGATACGCCAACATGCTGTTCTACGGTTGCTGGGGCGGACTGGCGCTCATGGCGATCACCTATCTGATCTACGTCTTCGGTGTGTTCGAGCCGCACGTCCCCATGGATACGGTGATCCAGTTGTGGTCCAAGCCCGTGCGCGACTATCTGACCGTGGGACAGGTGCCCGTGGGCTGGGGCTGGGCCACCCTCCTCAACAAGGGGGATTTCCTGAATTTTCTGGGTATCGCCTTGCTGGCGGGCATGACCCTGGTGTGCTACGTTCCGCTTGTCGTTGCCTATGTGAAGAAAAAAGATTCCCTGTTCGCCGTGATCGCCGTGGCCGAGATCCTGGTGCTGGCCTTTGCGGCCTCGGGCATCGTCGGCGGCGGCGCCCACTAACGGCGGCGCGGCCAGGAAAGGAACACCGCAACCGTGGAGACATCCGTGCCTACCGCACCCTCCCCGCCTGACGCGCTTGCGCCGGATCTCGGCCGGTTGGCCGATATCCTGGGCGGCCTGCCCATCGGCATCGCCGCGCTGGATCGGGATCACCGCATCGTGTTCATGAACAAGGCCCTGGAAGAGCTCACCGGTTTCACCAGCCGGGAGTCCGCCGGGATCCCTTGCCAGCATGTGCTGCGGTGCGGCCTGCATCTGCTCGGCGCCCGCCAGGGTGGGGCGGCCGGGAGCGGTACGGAACCGGTCAAGGGCCGGGAGACGGATATCATCGACCGCCATCGCCGCAAGCTGCCCGTGCGGGTCACCCGTATCGAGGTGCCGGGCGAGGGCGGCGCGGCGACCCTGTATCTGGAGGCCTACGAAGACCTGTCACCGCTGCGGGACATGGAGCGGCGGCTCAAGGACGCTGCGGGGGCCGGGGAACTGATCAGCCGGGGCGAGGCCATGGAGCGCGTCAAAAAGGTGCTTCCGGCCATCGCCCAATCCGATTCCCCCGTCCTGATCACCGGTGAAACCGGCACCGGCAAGGATCTGTCGGCCCAGGCCATCCACAAGGCCTCCCCCCGGGCGCGAGGCCCCTTTGTGCGGGTCAACCTGGGGCCCATGCCCGAACATCTGCTGGAGATCGAGCTGTACGGCCGGGTGGCCGAGGAGGGGGAGGCGGTCCCGGGTTGTTTCCAACGGGCCAACGGCGGCACCCTGTACCTGTCGGAACTCGCCGATCTGCCTGCCGCCCATCAGGCCGGGCTGGTGCGTGTCCTGGACGACCAGAGCATCATCCCGGCCGGTTCGGACAAGGGGGTGCGGGTGAACGTCCGGCTGATCGCCGCCACCCACAAGGATCCCGAGGAACTGGTGCGGGCCGGCACGTTGCGCGAGGATCTGTTCCACCGCCTCGGCGCCGTGCGGGTCCATCTGCCGCCGCTTCGGGAACGGGGCGAGGACGTGGAGTTCCTCTTGACCCACTTCCTTGCGCTTTTCGCCTCCCGTTTCAAGAAGGACATCAAGGGGTTTTCCCCGCGCGCCATGCGGATTCTGCATTCCCATCCGTTTCCGGGCAATGTGCGGGAGCTCAAAAACATCGTGGAATATGCAGCCATGATATGCCAAAAGGACATGATCCTTCCGGCGCATCTGCCGGGGCATATTCTGGCCGCCCTGAAATCCGGCGAGTCCCCGGCAGCGGGGCGGGCGGGCGAAACCCGGGGACGGAAGCGGTCCTGAACCGTCCGACGCCCTCCATCGGAAAGGCATGAACATGCGCACCAAAAAGATCCTGATTCCCTTGTTCCGGGACGAGGTGGCCCCCAGATTCGACCTGGCGGGCGAGGTGCTGATCGTGACCGTTGCCGAGGACGGTGCGGTGGAAGGGCGGCAGGGCCTGGTCCTGCCCCACGCCTCGGCCGACGACCTGTGCGACCTGGTGCTTTCCCGGGACATAGACACGGTGATCTGCGGCGGCATCGAAGAGGAATATTACCATTATCTGCGCTGGAAGCGGGTGGACGTCCTGGACGCCGTGGCAGGCACGGCCGAGGCGGCCTTGACGCGGTTTCTGGCCGGAAGGCTGAAATCCGGGGACATGCTGTTTGCGGGCGGCGGCGACCATGCTTAGAACCATCTTCCGCCATTCCTTCAAGGATCTGCACGGCAGCGAGGACATCCTGTCCCCGGAACGCTACATGAGCCTGCGCCGCAAGATCGTGGTGCTCATGGCCGTGGTCGCGGTGGTGCCGCTTCTGCTCATGGCCGCTATCAACTATTACGAATACCGGGCGGCCCTGGGCCGGGAGATACAGAACCCGCTTCGTATCCTTTTGTCCAAGACCAAGAATTCCTTTGAGCTTTTTTTGGCCGAGCGCACCTCCACCGTCAGCTTCATCGCCTCGGCCTATCCCTTTGAGGAATTGGCCCAGGAGAAAAACCTCAAGCGCATCTTTAAGGTCATGGCCCAGGTCTTCGACGGTTTCGTGGACCTCGGCCTGATCGATGAAAACGGCGTCCAGGTGAGCTACGCCGGGCCCTATTCCCTGGCCGGGAAAAATTACGCCGAGCAAAGCTGGTTCAGCCAGGTCATGATCCGGGGAACCTACATCAGCGACGTGTTCATGGGCTACCGGCATTTCCCGCACATGGTCATCGCCGTGCGGCACATGGACGAGTCCGGGAAAAACTGGGTGGTCCGGGCCACCATCGACACCACCCGGTTCGACCGGCTGATTGCGGCCATGAGCCTGGAGCCCGACAGCGACGCCTTCCTCCTCAACAAGGAAGGCATCCTCCAGACCAATTCCAATTATTACGGCAAGGTGCTGGAGCGGTTGCCCATGCCCATGCCCCCCCAGGCCTACGAGGCCAGGCTGGTGGAGACCCAGGACCAAAGCGGCGAAGACATCTATCTGGCCTATTCCTATTTTCCGGAGACGGATTTCGTGCTCATGGCCGTCAAACCCCGGGGATCGGCGCTCAAGACCTGGTACATGGTCAAGGGCGACCTGCTGTTCATCTTCGTTTTGGGGGTCATGGCCATCTTCCTGGTGGTCTATAAAATGACCGACCTGCTCATCCGCCGCATGCGGGAGAGCGAGGAACGCCGGGAACTGGCCTTCCGCCAGGTGGAGCACGCCCAGAAGCTGTCCTCCATCGGCAGGCTGGCCGCGGGCGTGGCCCACGAGATCAACAACCCCCTGGCGGCCATCAACGAAAAGGCCGGGCTGATGAAGGATCTCCTCGGCCTGCGGCCGGACTTCCCGGATCGGGAAAAGTTCATCACCCTGGCCGACGCCATCCTCAAAAGCATCCGCCGGTGCCGGGACATCACCCACCGCATGCTCGGCTTCGCCCGGCGCATGGACGTCAGCTACGAGGAACTGGACATCAACGAGGTCTTGGCCGACACCTTAAGTTTCCTGGACCAGGAGGCCAAACACCGGGGCGTGGCCATCGTGCGGGAGCTCGACGAGTCCCTGCCGCGCATCCTGTCCGACCGGGGACAGCTCCAGCAGGTGTTTCTGAACATCCTGAACAACGCCCTGGCCGCCGTTCCCGATGACGGGAAAATCGAGGTCAAGACCGGCGAGGCCACCCCCGATTCCCTGGCCATCAGTTTTCGGGACAACGGCTGCGGCATGTCCCAAGACACCCTCGAACACGTCTTCGAACCCTTTTTCACGACCAAGAAGGGCACCGGCACGGGCCTTGGCCTGTCCATCACCTACGGCATCATCAAAAAACTTGGCGGCGACATCGCGGTCACCAGCAAGCAGGGAGAGGGAACCCTTTTCACCGTATACCTGCCGAAAACGGCCAGGAAGGAAGCGGCAAGCTGATGGAGAAAAAAGACTGGAACGTGCTTTTGGTGGACGACGAACGCGACTTCGTGACCACCCTTTCGGAACGCCTGGCCCTGCGGGGCATCCGCTCCCGGGTGGTTTTCGACGGCGAGAGCGCCCTGCGTGAGGTGGCCGAGAATCCGCCCCATCTGGTGATCCTCGACGTGATGCTGCCGGGCATGAAGGGCCTTGAGGTGCTGCGCGGCATCAGGGCCGGATTTCCCAACGTCAAGGTGATCCTGTTGACCGGCCACGGCACCACCAAAAACGGCATCGAGGGCATGAAGCTCGGGGCCTTCGATTACATGATCAAACCCCTGGACATCGACGTGCTCATCGAAAAGATGACCGAGGCCGCGGGCGGCAGGCGGTGACCATGGGCGCTTCCGGGAAGAACACGGCGAAGGACGGGCGCGAGGCGGCATTCATGGGTGCGGTGACCGCCTCCATCACCCACGAGGTGCAAAACGTGCTGGCCATCATCCAGCAGTCCGCCGGGCTCATGGGCGACCTGTTGCACGTAAGCCGCATGGAATCCCTCAAATCCCTGGGACTTCGCAAGGGCTTCAAGTACCATGACAAGTTTTCGACCCTGATTGCGGCCATAGGCGAACAGGTGGAGCGGGGATCGAACTTGAGCGACGGCCTGAACCGTCTGGCCCATGTGCCGGACAGTCCGGAGACGACGACGGATCTGCGTACTGCCGCCGGGCTTTTGTTCTCGCTCATCGGGCGCATCGCCCGGAAAAAACGGATCGAGTTCGTCCTGGAATCCGGAGCCGGCGGCCCGGGGCCCCGGGCCCAGTGTCCGCCCATGCTGGCCCTGATGGCCCTCTACGGCGTGGCCCAGGCCATCATCGACGCCGTGTCCGGCTGCACCATCCGGGTTGCCGTGGGCGCCGCCGAGGACGAACCCAGTGTGGATTTCATTTTGCCCGAGGATGGCGCGGGATCCCCGCCCATTGACCTTCCCGGGTCTTTCGATGCCGGGGAGGGGGCGGGAAGCCCCCGCGCGACATCCCTTGCGGATCGGATCAGGCTGGTTTTTCCCCCATGTCCGGCCGGCCCGGCAGGGGATTGACAAGGGCGCATCCAGGGAGAATCGCCCTGTGGTGGATCGATACAGCGGTTTGCGGCGCGCATGCGCCATGACCACGATAACCACATGGTCCGGCCGGACATGTGACCACGGCCGCAGGCCAGAGACTTTCCCCTCAGGGGGGCCGAAACACGAGGAAGGAGAAGGGAATGAAAAAGATCAAGCTGCTTCTGGTGGACGACGAGGAGAACTTCGTCAACACCCTGGCCGAACGCATGAAGATGCGCGACGTGCCCTCCAAGGTGGTATTTAGCGGCGAAGAGGCCCTGGAGGCCGTCAAGGTCGAGGCCCCCGACGTCATGGTCCTGGATCTGCGCATGCCCGGCATCGACGGCATGGACGTCCTGCGCAAGGTGCGCAAGACCCATCCCAATGTCCAGGTGATCATTCTCACCGGGCATGGCACGGACCTGGACGAGGAAGAGGCCAAGAAGCTCGGCGCGTTCCATTACCACAAAAAGCCCATCGACATCGACGAACTGCTGAGCACCGTGAAAAAGGCCTACCGGGAAAAGATCGAGGACGCCATGGTGGCGGCCACCTTCGCCCAGGCCGGCGAGTTCGACGAGGCTCAGAAGATATTGGATGAGGACGGCAAATAGAACGGGGACGTTCCCGGCGGGGCCTGGCGTGCCCGTCCGGGACATGGACCGGACGGGGGGGAGCGGCGCGGCGGGCGGCCGTCCCCCTCGCGACCCGGGCGGGCGGTTGCGGAGACGGGCATGCCGGAGCGGGTGCTGTTGGTTGACGACGAGGTCGATTTTGCGGACCTGTTGGCCGAGCGGCTGACCGCCAGGGGGCTCTCCGTCCTGGTGGCCCACGACGGCGAGGAGGCCCTGCGCGTTCTGGCCGGACACCCCGGCGAACCTGCGGCGGGGGAGGACGAGGTGGACGTGGCCGTGCTCGACGTCCACCTGCCCGGCAAAAGCGGCCTGGACGTGCTGCGCGAAATCAAGGCCGAACGGCCCCATGTGGAGGCCATCATGCTCACCGGGGCCACCGAGGTGGACACGGCCGTCACCGGCATGAAGCTCGGGGCCGTGGACTATCTGCTCAAGCCCGTGGACGTGGAGGTGCTGGTGGCGGCCATCCGCCAGGCCGGAACCCGGCGGGCCGAGAAAATGGCCGGCCTGCGCATGATCGAGACGGTCAAGCTGGCCGCCGTGGGGGCCCTGGCCGAGGGCGTGGCCCATGAGATCAACAATCCCGTCAACATCATGTTCCATGAAGCGGGATGGATGGAAGACCTCCTGCACGACGCGGACATCCCCGACGCGAAGCTCCTGGGGGAACTGCACACCTCCATCTCCCGCATCCTGTCCCAGGGACGCCGCTGCCGGGGCATCACGGCCAAACTCTTGAGCCTCGGCGGACGCATCGATCCGCGCCCCCAGAGGATCCGCCCGGACAAGCTGGCCGGGGCCGCGGTCAAGGCCGTCCGCGACCGGGCCAGGACGCTTGCGGTACGCGTCAAGACGGACTTCTCCCGGGACATCCCCGAGCTTTTCATCCCCCCGGCCCACCTGGAGCAGGTCTTCTCCCATGTGCTGGACAACGCCCTGGACGCCATGGACGGCGTCTCCGAGAGGGAGAAGGTGCTGGCGGTCAAAGGGAGGCGGGAAGGGGAGAAGGTGGTCTTCACCGTGTCCGACACGGGGATGGGCATTTCCGCGGCCAACATGACCCGCATCTTCGATCCCTTTTTCTCCACCAAGGAAGTGGGCAAGGGCTCGGGCCTGGGGCTTTCCATCTGCCGGGGCATCCTGACCGCGCTTGGCGGCGACATCGGGGTGGAGAGCCAGCCCGGCCAAGGTACCACGGTCACGGTGACCCTGCCCCTCGAGCCCCTGCGTCCCGACATCCCTGGCGTCGCCCATTGAGGGACAGCCACCCCCTGGCTCGCGCCTCCCGGAGCGGCAGGCCCGGCCGTCTCTCAGGCGTGCCGGGAGCGGTAGTCCTCCACGGCCAGGTGCACGGCCTTGGCCGCGATGCGTGCGCTTTTGTGCTTGTCCTTGGGCAGCCCGCCCAAAAGCTCGATGATGTCTCCGGCCTGCATGGCCGCCGCCTGGTCCGGGGACTTGCCCAGGGCCAGTTCCACGGCCGCGTCGGCGCAGACCACGCTCGAGGCGCAGCCGTCGGCAGAAAACGAGGCCTCGCTGATGCGGCCATCCGCGATGCGCAGGAAGAGGGTGATGGTGTCGTCGCAGGCCCCGGCAACCGTGGCCGTGGCCGAGGGATCGAACATGACCCCCATATGTCCGGGGGATTTCCAGCGGGCCACCACGGACTCCCCGAAGTAGCGCACGGCGTCGGCGTCGCATCTGGCCTGGAGATCCTCGGCCAGACGGTCGAAATCGTTCATGGACACACTCCGCACATTTCCAGGGCCTGGTTGACGTACCTCCGCAGGTCGGCGGTGGACAGGCCGGGAATGAAAATGGCCTCCTTGGGGCAGGCGCCCTGGCAGGCCCCGCATCCGCTGCACAGTTCCGGGGTCAGGCGGATGATCCTGGCGTTGGGCCGCCTGGGATTGACCGCCACCTCCAGGCAGTGGCCGGGGCAGACCTCCACGCAGAGGGCGCAGCCGTCGCAGAGTTCCTTGCGGATGGCCGCCTTGGGTTCTTTGCGGGGAAAAGTGGTCTCGTTTATGAAGTGCACGGTATGGCCTCCGATTTTTTCCGCAGCGTTTCGCCGCCACGTGGACCACATGTCAGTTATCCTCCCCGCCCGGCATTTGGCAACGTGAAATCGTCTGGCCCGCCTCTTGCGGATGCGGATTTCCGGGATTACCCTGGGGACACCTTTCCCCCGGCTTCGGCGCGGGGCAACCCACGGCATTGGAGACGGATATGGACTGCGATACGACGCTTCGAGGACTTTTCGACGCCTGTTCCTGGCGGGAGAAAACCTATGGCGAGCTTCCCGCCGATCCGGGGAGCGTCCGCTACCTGTGGCGGGCCGAGGACGCCGGTTTCGCCACGCTTTTTTTCAAGTCCGGGCTTTTGACCGAGGAGACTTCGGCCATCCGGCGCGCCCTGTACCTGGGACGTGAACCCGGCGGAAGCTGGGCCCTGTGCGTGGCGGAACGGACCCGGGAGGATTTCGATCCCAAAGAGGTGGGCCGGGGAATCACGGCCCTTATGGATATGGGCAACCTGCGTTCGGCCATCGAACGGGCCAAGGCCGACTGATCCGGACAAAGGCGGGGGCATCCTGGCGTCTCCGGGCTTGTGCGGAAAATCCCGAGGCCCTCGAAAAAACGAGCCAGAGGAGCAGATTCAATCCCCTCCCGCTTCTTCACGTCCGGTTGCACATGATGCCACGCGGTACGGCCGTCTACGCCATGGGCGTGGACGGCCGTTTTTCGTGATGCGCAAAAAAAATCCCCTGTGACTGAAGGTTGCGGGGTGAATGCAGTACCGAGGGGGGGCTCTTTGTGGATCGTAGTATGAAATAAAAATACGTAGCACGATTGGCGGAGCACCGTATTCACGACAACGACAAATACATTCCACTGTCTCTTATTGAAAATCCCCGTTGACCGTATTGCCATTTTCATTTAGGTTCTCAATACTTATGTATAAAACTCATTGATGGATGCAATTGAAAAACGTGATGTGAAGGATTTCACCAGGATCTGCCCGGGGTTCTCCGGGGAAACAGGGCACATTCCGTTTTGGGACGCGAACCGGCCGGCATCACCCGGCGGCCGGGGTGTTCGCAGGCGGATAAGACGGATCACCAGGCGACACGGCGGACGTTTTACGAAACGCTGACCATGAAGGAGGCTTTCGAGGATGGATGCGTTGGAAGTCAAAAAAATCAAGACGGAAATCAAGGAGAGGCTGTCCAAGTTCGACTTCAGCCTCTGCTACACGTGCGGCACCTGTTCCAGCGGCTGTCCCATTCCCGGCACGCCGGGAATGGAGGGTTGGGATCCGCGCGTGGCATTGCGCATGATCAATCTTGGGCTCATCGACGAGCTGGTGGAGTCCAACTTCCCGTGGGTCTGTACGGGCTGCGGACGCTGCGGCTACGGCTGCCCCATGCACATCGACCTGGTGCCCATCTGGGGCCTCATGAAGCACTTGCGCGACCGCGACAAGGTGCCGGGCACCCTGCACAAGGGCGTTATGGCCGTGCTTGAGAGCGGCAACAACCTGTCCATCTCCGAGCCGGACTACCTGACCACCCTGGCCGACGTGGGCAACGAGCTGGCCGAGGAAGAGCTTCCGGGCTTCTATGTCCCGGTGGACAAAAAGGGCGCGGACATCCTGTTTTTCCCCAACTCCAAGGAAGTCTTCGGCGACTTCGAGGACATGAAGTGGTGGTGGAAGATCTTCTACGCCGCCCGCGAGAGCTGGACCGTACCCTCTAAGAACTGGGAGGCCGTGGACTGGGGCCTTTTCACCGGCAACTACGAGGCCACCAAGGTTCTGGCCCAGCGCAAGATGGATCTTTTGCGCGACCTCAAGGTCAACCGCCTGATCATGCCCGACTGCGGCGGCGGTTCCTACGGCTGCCGGACCGGCATGAAGTCCTGCCAGCTCGAGGATCCCAACAACACCGTCAATTATCTGTATCTCTACGACTACCTGAAAGAGCTCATCGAGAAAGGCCGGCTGAAGTTCGACAAGTCGCGCTGGGAAGGCAAGATCTTCACCTGGCACGACAGCTGTAAGCATGGCCGGGAGCTTGAAGCTCATTTCGGCAAGGCCTTCTTCGAGGAACCGCGCTGGATCCTCAAGCAGTGCGTGGAAGAGGACCAGTTCGTGGATATGATTCCCAACCGCACCAACAACTTCTGCTGCGGCGCGGGCGGCGGCAACTGGCCCATGCCCTTCGAGAAGCAGTCTGCGGCCCACGGCCGGTTCAAGGTCGAGCAGATCAAAAACACCGGGGCCAATGTGGTGGTGGTGGGCTGCTCCAACTGCCGCGACCAGATGATGAAACGTCTGCCCAAGTTCTATCCGGGCGAGTGTAACTACGAAGTCAAGTACATCTGGGAACTGGTGGCCGACTCCCTGGTCATCGAGCCTTGGACCGACGAGGAAGTGGCCAAGGGCGAGGCCGAGGCCAAGGCCCAGTGGGACGCCCTGGGCGTTGACCTGGAGGCCGGCTACTAGACCGGGTTTGTACGGGGACGCGCATCCACCCCGTTTGCCGTCCGGGCCATGCGGCGTGAGCGGCAAACGGGGGTACGATACGCATTGCCGACGGTCCTGCGGGATCGTCTGGAGCGACGAACGGAAAAGGTGAACGGGCCCTCCCCGAGACGGGGGAGGGGGCAACCCAAAAGGAAAGGGGGTTTCAATGTCGGCAACAAAACTCGGTTCGGTCATGGTCGTGGGCGGCGGCATCGCAGGCATGCAGACCGCGCTCGACCTGGCTGATTCCGGCTACTACGTCTACCTGGTCGAAAAAAAGGCGGGCATCGGCGGGGCGATGGCCCAGCTTGACAAGACGTTCCCCACCAACGACTGCGCAATGTGAATTATCTCGCCCAAGTTGGTCGAGTGCGGTCGGCACTTGAATATCGAGTTGATGACGCTGTCCGAGGTGGTTTCGGTCGAGGGCGCCCAGGGCGATTTCACCGTGAAGGTGAAAAAGCATCCGCGCTACATCGACATGGACAAATGTATCGCCTGCGGCCTGTGCGCCGAGAAGTGTCCCAAAAAGGTCGATAACGAGTACAACGAGGGTCTGGACAAGAGAAAGGCCGCCTACATCCTGTACGGCCAGGCCGTGCCGCTCAAGTACGCCATCGACGCCGCCAACTGCATCTACATCCAGAAAGGCAAGTGCGGCGCGTGTGAAAAGTACTGTCCCACCGGCGCGGTGAACTTCAAGGAGCAGGAGACCGTGGTCGACATCAAGGTCGGCTCGGTCATCATGACCCCCGGGTTCAAGCCCTTCGACCCCACCGTCTTCGACACCTACGACTACTCCCACATCAAGGATGTGGTCACCAGCATGGAATACGAGCGGCTTCTGTCCGCCTCGGGTCCGTGCATGGGCCATCTGGTGCGGCCCTCGGACCACGCCGAGCCCAAAAAGATCGCCTGGCTGCAGTGCGTCGGGTCGCGCGGCATCAACAAGTGCGACAACGGCTTCTGTTCCAGCGTCTGCTGCATGTACGCCATCAAGCAGGCCCTGGTGACCAAGGAGCATACCACCGGCGACGTGGAACAGACTGTCTACTACATGGACATCCGTTCCCACGGCAAGGAGTTCGAGAAGTACTACGTCGACGCCGAGAAAAAGGGCGTCAAGTTCGTGCGCGCCAGACCCCACACCTTTACCCCCGGGCCGGACGGCAAGGGCGTCAAGATGCGCTGGGTCGACGAGAAAAGCGTCGAACACTACGAGTATTATGACATGGTGGTCATGTCCATCGGCCTCGAGGCCCCGGCCGACGCCGCAAATCTGGCCTCCATCGCCGACATCCGCCTGGACAAGTACCGCTTCGCCGAGTGCGGCAGCTTCGCGCCGGTTTCGGCCAGCCGCGACGGCATCTACGTGGCCGGCTGCTTCCAGGCCCCCAAGGACATCCCCCAGTCCGTGACCGAGGCCTCCTCGGCGGCGGCCTGCGCGGCCATCGCCCTGGCCGAGAGCCGGGGTTCCCTGACCAAGGATAAGACCTATCCGCCCGAGAAAAACGTGGCCGCCGACGCCCCGCGCATCGGCGTGTTCGTATGCTCCTGCGGCATCAACATCGCCGGGGTGGTCAAGGTGGACGAGGTCGTGGAATACGCCAAGACCCTGCCCGGCGTGGTCTTCGTGGAAAACAACCTCTTCACCTGCTCTTCCGACACCCAGGTGCTCATCGCCGAGAAGATCAAGGAGCAGAACCTGAACCGCATCGTGGTCGCGGCCTGTACCCCGCGCACCCACGAGCCCCTGTTCAAGGACACCCTGCGCGAGGCCGGGATCAACGAATACCTGATCGAGATGGCCAACATCCGCAACCAGAACAGCTGGGTGCACGGCGGCGAGCCGGAAAAGGCCACCGAGAAGGCCAAGGATCAGGTGCGCATCGCCGTGGCCAAGGCCGGGCTTTTGGCTCCGCTGGAATACCTCTCGGTCAACGTGGTCCAAAAAGCCCTGGTCATCGGCGGCGGCGTGTCCGGCATGACGGCGGCCCTGGGCATCGCGGACATGGGTTACGAGACCGTGCTGCTGGAAAAGGGCAACATCCTGGGCGGCAACGCCATGCGCCTGAACAAGACCTGGAAGGGCGAGGAGATCAAGCCCAAGGTCGAGGCGCTGGTCAAACGGGTGGAAAGCCATCCCAAGATCAAGGTGCTCAAAAACGCCGCCCTTAAGACCGCCGTGGGTTCGGTGGGCAACTTCGTCAGCGAGATCGAGGTCGGCGGCGAGACCCTGGCCGTCAACTACGGCGTGGGCGTGGTGGCCACCGGCGGCGCGGAATACAAGCCCACGGAATACCTCTACGGTCACGACGACCGGGTCAAGACCCACCTGGAGTTCGACGCCTTCCTGGACGTCAGCCCCCATGCCGCCAAGGCGGCCGACAACGTGGTCTTCATCCAGTGCGTGGGCTCCCGCGAGCCCGGCCGGCCGTATTGCAGCCGGGTGTGCTGCACCCACTCGGTGGAGTCGGCCATTGAGCTCAAAAAGCTCAACCCCGACATGAACGTCTTCATCTTCAACCGCGACATCCGCACCTACGGGCTGCGCGAGGATCTGTATACCGAGGCCCGGCGCCTTGGCGTGATCTTCGTACGCTACGAGGTGGAGAACAAGCCCAAGGTCATCAAGGACGGCGACGCCCTGTACGTGGTGGGCGAGGATCACATCCTGCACAAGCCCATCAAGATCAAGACCGATTTCCTGGTCCTGGCCTCGGCCATCGTGCCCAACCAGACCAAGGAACTGGTGGAACTCTACAAGTGCTCCGTGGGCGCCGACGGCTTCCTGACCGAGGCCCATCCCAAGCTCCGGCCCGTGGACATGTCCGTGGACGGCCTGTTCTTGGCCGGTCTTTGCCACTACCCCAAACCCGTGGACGAGGCCGTGGCCCAGGCCCAGGCGGCTGTCAGCCGGGCCGGGGTCATCCTGGCCAAGTCGGTCATGCCCCTGGATTCCATCAAGAGCATGGTCACCGACAAGTGCGACGGCTGCGCCCTGTGCGTGGACACCTGTCCGTACAAGGCCATTTCGCTGACGGTCTATGTGGAAAACGGCCGCGAACACAAGCGCATCAGCACGGACAAGGCCCTGTGCAAGGGCTGTGGCATCTGCATGGCCACCTGTCCCAAGCAGGGCGTGGATGTGGGCGGCTTCACCATGAACCAGCTCAAGGCCCAGGTCGAGAGCATCCTGCTGGGCGTTTAGCGGCAGCACGGCATGATACGGAGGCGGTGATGCCACGGCAAGGCCGCCTCCGGGACGAATACACCATCATCATGCGGCGGGCGGGGGATCCCAGGTACCCGCCGCCGCATGAGGAAAAGGAGAGGCAACCATGGCTGACACCTACGAGCCGGTCATCATCGGCTTTCTCTGCAACTGGTGCGCCTACGCGGGGGGCGATCTGGCCGGGGTTTCCCGGCTGCAGTACCCCACGAACATGCGCGCCATCCGGGTCATGTGTTCCGGGATGGTCCATCCCAACCTGATCGTTGACGCCCTGCGCAAAGGCGCGGACGGCGTCATCGTCATGGGCTGACACCTCGGGGAATGCCATTACCTGGACGGTAATAACAAAGCGTTGGCTAGGGCAGAAGGCGCCAAGGTCGTGTTGGAAGATCTGGGCATCGATCCGGAACGTTTCGCCATCGAGTGGGTCTCGTCGGCCGAAGCGCCCCGGTTTGCCGAGGTGGTGACCGCCTTCACGGACAAGATCAGGTCTCTCGGACCCAATCCGATCAAGAAAAAAACGGCCGCCTGCGCGTGCGCCTAAGTCCGGGAGGAAACCATGGTCAAAATAGCGGAAGAATGGCTCAACTCGTGTTCGGGCTGTGAGATCGCGATCTTAAATATCGGCGACGTGCTGGTGGATCTGTTGCCGCAGCTTGAGTTCGTGCACATCCCGGTCCTTATCGACAAAAAATACTACGGCCAGACCGGCGAAAACACGGAACTGGACATCCCCGAGGCGGTGGTGGGCATCGTCTCCGGCGGCGTGCGCAACTCCGAGCACCTCGAAGTGCTCAAGAAGATGCGTGAGCGGTGCCAGATCCTCATCGCCCTGGGCACCTGCGCCACGGACGGCGGCATCCCGGCCCTGGGCAACATGTACTCGCTCCAGGAAATCAAGGACTTCATGTACCGGGAATCTCCGACCACCGTGGCCGGACCCGACCCGGACTACAAAACCTACCACATCCCCGAGGCCTTCGAGACGGTCACCGCCCTGGACGAGCACGTGAAGGTGGACATCAAGATTCCGGGATGCCCGCCGCATCCGGACTGGATCGCCGCCGCCGTGCTGGCCCTTCTGGACGGCAAGACCGAACTCAACCTGCCCGAGCGTTCGGTGTGCGACACCTGTCCCACCATCCGCAAGAGCAAAAAGAGCGCCGGCGACCTCAAGCGTGTTCTGGAAAGTGCGGAGTTCGATCCGGAAAAGCCGGTCAACGAGATGCGCTGCCTGCTGGAACAGGGGTTCATGTGTCTTGGCCCCGTCACCCGGGCCGGCTGCTCGGGCATGACCGGCGCGGCGCCGCGCTGCATCGCCACCCGCATTCCCTGCCGGGGCTGCTACGGCCCGGTCAAGGACGGGGCGCTGCCCATCGTCGACTACGTGGGAGCTTTGTCCACCGTGGGGTACGACCCGCGCAAGATGGTCGACCGCCGGGGCTACCTGTGCCGGTTCAGCGGCGCGCACAGCGTGCTCAAAAAGATCGGCTAAGGGACGAAAACGGCCGGGATCTCCGGGAACCGGATATCCTGCCGGCACGATTGGACCGAGAACACGGAGAAAAGCTTCCGGAAAAGACGGCAAAGCGCCCCTTTTCGGATGAACCACTTGCGAGGAGAACCGCATGGCTTCGCCAAATACCGCCAAAACGATCCGCGTCGCGCCCGTGACGCGCATCGAGGGCCACGCCGGGTTCGAGATCATGCTCGACGACAACGGCAATGTGGCCGATGCGCGCATGGCCATCATGACCCTGCGCGGCTTTGAAAAATTCGTCGTGGGCCGGCCCGTGGAGGAAGTCCGGGACATCGTCAACCGCATCTGCGGCATCTGTCCCTGGAACCACCACCTGGCCTCCTGCAAGGCCGCCGACGGCTGCCTGGGCGTCACCCCGCCCCCGACCGGGCGCAAACTCCGGGAACTGTGCCAAATGCTGGCCTTTATCCCGGACAAGATCCTGCACTTCTACTTCCTGGCCGCCCCGGACTTCGTCCTGGGCCCGGATGCCGACTATTCGGTCAGAAACGTGGTGGGCGTCGTGGGTGCCGCCCCGGACCTGGCCAAGCAGGTCGTGCACATGCGCTACAAGGTCCAGATGGCCCTTGAGAAGTTCGCCGGAAAGGTCATCCACCCCATGGCCGCCGTGCCCGGCGGCTATTCCCGGCCCATGCTCGAAGAGGAGCGCAAGGAACTCCTGGCCGTGGTCAAGGAGGCCCTGGACTTCAGCGTCTTCTCGCTCAACTTCGCCAAGGAAAACGTGTTCCCCAAGTACCTGGACGTGATCAACACCGTGGGCGTGTTCCCGTCCGGCTATCTGGGCACCGTGCGTCCCAGCGACGGGGCGCTTGAGTTCCATGACGGCGAACTGCGCATGATGGATCAAAACGGCAATTACGAGCAGTTCAAGTACAACGAATACCAGGACTACATCGCCGAGCATGTGGAGCCCTGGACCTACCTGAAATTCCCGTACATGAAAAAGGCCGGGAAGATCAGCCTGGACGAGACCAACCCCGTGGGCGTCTACCGGGTCAACTGCCTGGCCCGCATCAACGTGTGCGACACCATGGCCACGCCCCTGGCCCAGAAGGAACTGGAGATCTTCCGGTCCGACTTCGGCCGTCCGGCCCACCAGACGCTTCTGTACAACTACGCCCGCCTGATCGAGCTCATCCAGTGCTGCGAGCGCGCCGAGGAGCTCCTCAACGACCCGGAGATCACCGGCCGCGAAGTGCGCCATCAGAAGATCGAACCCCGGGCCGGCGAAGGCGTGGGCTGCCTTGAGGCCCCGCGCGGCACCCTGATCCACCACTACAAGACCGACGACAACGGTCTGGTGACCATGGCCAACCTGGTGGTGGCCACGGGCCACAACAACGCGGGCATGAACCTGGGCGTGAAGCAGGCCGCCAAGGCCCTGATCAAGAACGGCAAATACGATCAGGGGGTGCTCAATACCATTGAGATGACGATACGAGCATATGACCCGTGAATGAGCTGCGCCACCCACCGCCTGGACGGCGGTATCGCTCTCGAAGGCCGTATCTACGACAGCAACGGCAAGCTCCTGGATACCATGCGTAATTACGAGTAGTTCACATGCGGCGCAAGGTGCCGTACAAAAGGCCGTCGCCCTCAGGCGACGGCCTTTTTCACTCCGGAATCGACGCTGAAATTAGCGCCAAATCAAAGAGGATACGCTGTGGATTGGTCGCTCATGTTTCAAAAACGGGTGATGGTTTTCGGATGCGGCAACATCCTGAAAGGGGACGACGGCCTGGGACCGGCCGTGATCAACATGCTCGAGACCCAGGGCGGGCTGCCCCAGGACGTGGGCCTTTTGGACGTCGGCACCTCCATCCGCCAGGTGCTCTTCGACATGCTGCTCATGGACCCCAAACCGGGCCGCATCATCGTGGTGGACGCGGTCACCGAGCCCAGCCGCAACCCCGGGGAGTTCTGGGAGATCGACGTGGACACGATGATCCCCAAGGCCATCAAGGATTTCTCCCTGCATCAGTTCCCTTCCACGAATCTGCTCAAGGAACTGAAGGAACAGACCGGGATCGACGTGCGCATCCTGGTGATGCAGGCCGGGCGCATCCCGGACGAGATCGACGACCATTTGACCCCCGAGGTGACGGCGGCCCTGCCTCAGGTGGCGGCCCGGATCCGGGAGTTGTGCCTTTTGCCTTGACGCGGCGCCGATACCCGCGCCGGACTTCAAAAAGGGCCTGGAGGGTGTCCAGGCCCTTGATATCGATCTCACGGCCCCGGGCAGGCCGAAGCGTAGCGTCTGCGCCCGGCGTCCGTTGGGCCGCATGCCGGCCAGCAGGACCGCCCTGGAGCACACCAGGCGTACTGGTCGTCAATCCACGCCGAGCACCACGGAAAACGCCTTGAACATGGCCCGGATGGGGTCGCCGGCGGCAATGTCCAGGCGTTTCACGGACTCGTCCGTCACCAGGGCACAGACCTCGGTGTCGTCATCCACCTTCACCACCACCTCGGCGGCGATGGCCCCTTCGTTGATACGCAACACCGTGCCGTGCAGCCGGTTGCGCATGCTGCTGACCGGGGCGTCGTCGTCCTTGACCAGGATCACCAAGGGAGCCTTGATGCTGGCCGTCACCAGGGCGCCTTTCCGGATATCGAGTTTTTCCAGGCTTTCATTGGTGATGACCGAGACCAGTTCGTGCCCCCGGGGGGTGACCAGGGTCACCTCGGACAGGATCGTCCCGGTGCGGACCTGGGACACCTGGCCGGTGAAGGTGTTGCGGGCGCTGGTTCTCATCCTGGCCTCCTTGTGGAGGTAATACCTTACGAGGGACTGGATGTCTTCCCGGGTAAAGCTCAGGTAGTGGGCGGTCAGGTTCACCGAGCCATGCCCCAGGATGGTCTGGACGACGGTCAGGGGCATGCCGCCCCGCAACAGCTCGACGGCCCGGGAGTGGCGCAGGATGCGCGGGTTGCAGAGCTCCTTGGGCAGGCCGCATTCCAGCCCCCGTTCGTAGAATTTCCGCCTGACGTAGCCGCCGTCCATGTGCAGCACCGACCCGCGCAGGGACAAAAACGCGGGATCGTCGAAACACCGGGCCAATTCCTCGGCCACGGTACGGGGTAGCCTGACCTCCCGGGGCAGGGCGTCCCCATCCTGCGCCCCTCCGAAACGGACCACCCCTGTCCGCCAATCGATATTGGTGCGGTCGTCCAGGGCCAGCACCTCGCCGAGCTTGGCCCCGCAATGTCGCAGAAGCAGAAATATCAACCAGACTCGCCTCCGGGAAAGCCGCACATCGGGGCGTGTGGCGCGTTCAAGCCAACTTCTGAAGGAGCCTGTCAGTGTCTCAAGTTGATCGGATTGCAGGTGCTTGATGTCTTTGGGAACAGAAAAAATCATGGCCGGACAGGGCCTTGCCTGGGGATGGGGCATGCTTTCGGAGCATGGACTGAAAGCCCGGTTCATCGATGCAGCGTGAGGTGTGACCATCCTGATCAGTTCTCCTTTTCATTCAGTGGCGGCGATTCGCTCCAAAATGCCGTGCTTACGCCGCAGGCCGGATTCCCCGTCCGGATGACGACGGCTCTGTGCCGTGAACATCACTCTTCGACCGTCACGATTTTTAGATATCCGGTGACATCGTTGCCCGGGCGAAGGATCCGGTGTAAACAAAACTTGTTAGGTTATTTTTAGCATAACGACAGCGAGGTGTACAGACGTTGGCCAGGGACTCGCTACGCCACACCACGCATTCTTCCGTTTATGGAAAGGTAAAAAAATAATGAATAAAATAACTTATCGACCAATAGGCATCCTGCATTCCCCACATCACACCGTACATGACATGCCCATCCAGCCCGTGGGTGCCATCGGCGTCGTCGGCCACCTTGAGGTGTATCCCGAATTCGAAGAAGGCCTGCGCGACCTTGATGGCTTCTCCCATGTCATCATGCTTTATCACCTCCATAAAATACAGGGGCATGCCCTTTCCGTGCGGCCCTTCCTGGATACCTCCGAACGGGGCATCTTCGCCACCCGTTCCCCACGGCGGCCTAATCCCATCGGGATTTCCGTGCTCCGGGTGCTGTCCGTGGCCGGAAACCTGGTGGAACTTGAAAACGTGGACATGCTGGACCAGACGCCGGTCCTGGACATCAAGCCCTATGTGCCTGACTTCGATGTCTGGAAGGCGGATCGGTGCGGCTGGTTCGACGGGGTCTCGGGAAACGCTGTCCGTGTGCGTAGCGACGGCCGGTTCGAAGCCGTGCCGTCCGGCAACGAATGATTGCGGGGAGGGAAAATGGCTGTTTTCGTCTGCGTGCATGGGGCGTTTCAGGGCGGCTGGATATGGAGCAAGACGGCTGCGGCCTTGCGCCAGGCAGGCCACGCCGTCTTCACCCCCACCCTGACCGGCATGGGGGAGCGGGTGCATGTTCGCGGCAGGCACATGGGCCTAGAAACCTATGTGCAGGATGTGGAGAACGTCATCCTCTACGAACGGCTTTCGGAGGTCATTCTGGTGGCCCACAGCTATTCGGGCATGATCACCCCGGCCGTGTGCGAACGGGTGCCCGGGCGAGTGCGCCGTCTGGTGTTCGTGGATGCGGTGCTTCCCGAGCCCGGCCTGTCCTTCGCCGAGGTGGCGGGATGGGAGTTTGTCAAGGTTTTGAGCGCCCATTGCAACGGCGCCGAGGTTCGGCCCTGGCCCATGCCCATGTTCGGTCTTCCCGAGGGGGAAAAGAGCCGTCCGTTCGCAGAACGCCTGGTTCCCATCCCGGCAGCCGCCTTCCGGGACGCCTCGACCGCCCCCCGGGAAAGTGCCTGGCCGGCCCCCTATTTTATCCGCTGCGCCAAAACCAAAAATCCCCTGCTGGCCCGCATGGCCGCCCATGCCCGGGAGCGCGGCTTCGGCTATGCGGAGATCGTTTCGGACCACAATCCCATGACCACGGAACCCGTCCGCCTGGCCAAGGCCCTGGCCGAGACGGCGGAGGGCTGATCTGTCCCGGTTTGCAATCCTGGATGCAACTGGCGCTTTTCACCGGTGCCGGGTTCATAAGCCCGGCGAATATTCAACAATTCCTCACACAAGGAGAGTCATGATGGTCCGCCTTTTCGCCGCACTGCTTTTTGTCGCGCTTATGGCCCAAAACGCCCTGGCCGGGCCGCTTCTGGTGGCCGCCGGAGCCGGGTACAAAAAACTCGTGGATGAGGCCGCAACGGTCTACGAGGCTAAAACAGGCCGGAAGGTGGAACTGCTCTACGGCAACATGGGCCAGATCCTCGGGCAGGTGAAGGGGGGAGGCGGCATCGACATCGTTTGTGGTGACAAAAACTATCTGAGCACCTCGGGCGTGGATTTCGACTCCTATGTCGAGATCGGCCGGGGGCATCTGGTGGTGGCCTTCGCCAAGGACGTGACCCTGGCCGCCCCGCAGGACATCATTAAGCCGGAGATCAAAAAACTGGCCATGCCCGACCCCGCCAAGGCCATTTATGGCAAGGCCGCCACGGAGTATCTGGAGAAAAGCGGCCAGGCCGAAAAGGTCAAGGACAAGCTTCTGGTAGTGGGCACGGTTCCCCAGGTCACGGCCTATCTGGTCAGCGGCGAGGTTGACGCCGGGTTCATCAACGTCACGGATGCAAAGGGCGTGGCGGACAAGATCGGCGGTATGCTTCCCGTGGACCAGTCCATGTATTCGCCCATCCGTATTGTGGCCGGAATCCTCAAGGAGACCAGGGACAAGCCCGAGGTGAAGGATTTTTCGGCCTTTCTGGCCTCGGAGGATGCCAAAAAGCTGGCCGCCGCACATGGCCTGTAAGAAGATGCATGGTCCGGCTGCGGCCTGATCGAAATCCGGTGTTCGCATGCCCATCGCGGAGGTTTTTTCCGATCCGGGGATACGCGGCCCCCTGGTCCTGACCCTACGGGTCAGCCTGGTGGCCGTTCCCCTCTTTCTGACGGTGGGCGTGGGTCTCGGCTACGTTCTTGGCCGGTGGCGTTCGTCCCTGGCGGCGGCCTTGGATTTCGCCGTCTCACTGCCCATGGTCTTTCCGCCCATCGCCACGGGGTTCGGGCTGTTGCTTCTTTTCGGCAACAGGGGCGTGATCGGCCCGGCCTTGCGCAGCCTATTCGGGATGGAGATCGTGTTCGGTTTTCCGGGCGTGGCCCTGGCCGCCTTCGTGTCCGGGCTGCCGCTTATGGTCAAGCCGGTGCAGGCGGCTGTGGGCGGAGAGATTTCCCGGTACACGGAAGCGGCCCGGGTTCTGGGCAAGAGCGAGCTGGAGATTTTCTTCCAGGTCGTATTGCCGCTTGTTCGCAAAAACATCCTGGCCGGGTTTTTCTTGTCCTGGACGCGCTCCATCGGCGAAGTGGGGGTGACGCTCATGCTCGGCGGCAACATCGTGGGCCGGACCAACACCGTCTCACTGGAGATATACAATTCGGTGTTTACCGGCGACTACGAGCGGGCCGCCATTCTGGCCGGCATCCTGGGGCTGGCGTCGCTTGCGGCCTTGTTTACGCTGCGCCGCCTGGCGGTTTCCTGATCCCGGCCATCCCGGCCGACGGCCCAAGGCTGTGGCCCAGGCCGGGCCCGGATCGCTTTCGGCTGAAAAACCGTCGGTCGGGCCGCCCTGGAGAAAGCGCCATCCCGGGCGGCCTGGACGCTCGTCGGTGAAGTCTATCGCAACGGGGCTGCGGCAACGGCCGGGCAGCCGCCTATTTGAAGCGGTCGGCCACGTTGTCGTCGATCCAGTGCTGGTCCCACCATTCCACGGGCGACACCTCAATGCCGTGGACCATGACCCCGAAGTGCAGGTGGTCGCCGCCGGCCAGTCCCGTGGCCCCGGTATTGCCCAGGATGTCCCCGCGCTTGACCATGTCGCCTTCCTTCACCGCGATCTGGCTCAGATGGGAATAGATGGTCTGAAGGCCCATGCCGTGGTCCAGTACGACGGCCAACCCGTAGATGCCGAAAAATTCGGCCAGGATCACCTTGCCGCTTGCGGCGGCCGGAACCTGGGCATTGGCCAGGGAGGCGAGATCCTGTCCCATGTGGACCTGCCTGTCGATCTCGCGCCCCTGGTACATGTATGTGCGGCGGTCGCCGAAGGCGGCCATGGGGGCGGCGTTGGGCAGACGCAGGAAGGCCTTCTTGTCCCAGAACAGTTCGGGGGCGGATTTCGCTCCCAGTTCGCGCAGGGTGACGGCGTTCTCCCGGCGCATGTCGTTATTGACCTTGATGTAGATTTCAACCAGATCCTTGATCCCCGGATAGGCCTCGAAATACTGGGGCATCTTGGCCTGGAGGAAACCATCGGACACGTTCATGGTGTCGGCCTTGAACTTGCGGGGAATGGCCTGGTTGCGAAAGTCCACGACCCGTTCGTTTCCGGCCAGATCCACGGCCCGCAGCCGGGGTTTGAAGTCGCCGGGCTCCATGGTCAGGGGGAAGGGGAAGAAGCAGACATAGCGGCCGTTGGCGATCTTGAATCCCGGCGAGAAGATGTCGCCCACCAGCACCCCGGAGGATTCCGGCTCCTCGGACACCGAATAGGCGATGCAGCCCACGCCGCCCTGGCGCACGTTGTGGGCCTGGCTTGCGATGTCCACCACGGGCGGAGTGGAATCCAGGGTCAGGGTCTTGTGGAGGAGCACCGTGTTGCCCGCCCCGAAACTGTAAATGGAATTGTCCGTGGCCGTGATGTCGATATCGACGGGGCCATCCTTGAGCCCCGCGCCTTCCAGGGTGAAGGTTTCGGCGGCCTGGGGCGGGGCCGGGGAATAGGCCTTGTCCAGCAACGTGATGCGTTTGTCGCCCTGGCCGACAATGACGCGCAACGACCGGATGCCGGAGCCCTTGTCCGAGGCCTCCACGGTGTATTCCCGCTTGGGAGAGACGTTCGGGGTGTCGGGACGCAGGCTCACAAAGGGCATCTCCCCGTCCGTCAGAAAGAAATACCCCGCCGCCCCTCCCATAACCAGGCAAACGAGCAGGGTGAGGAAAAACACTTTTTTCATGGATGCCGTCCTTTCTTGCTTCTTGGCAGCATACCGGGTTGAGGCATCGAGTTCAAGGTGTTCGGGCGATGGCGGCCGGGACGGTGCGGCTTCCATGGCACGAGCTTCTTTTTCTGCGACACGCGCCCGTCTTGCCTGCGGATACGGAAAAGGATAGTCGTTGCCTCCAATAGGCAAAGGTTTCGCTACAACGTCCTGTCGTGGATGGACCGTACTGCCCCTGGAGGCATATGCGCACCCCCCTTGTGACGGTTTTCCTGCGTGTTGCGGTTTGCCTCGCCATGGTTTTTCTTTCGGGACAGGGGAGGGCGGCCCTTGCCCAATCCGGGCCGTCCGCAGTCCAGACCGCGCCAATCCAGGCTCCAATGGAAGCGCAGTCCGCCGCGCCTACAGCCCGGGAGCGCAAGGAGCTGGTCCACGCGGCCGAGGAGATCGAAACCTGGCGGACGATCCTGGCCGGTATCGAGAAGGATCTGGATCTGCGCATCCGGCAGACTGAAACGTTGCGTCGGATTCTTCCGGCCATGAAGGCCGAACTCGGGGACGCCCTGGCCAAGGCCGACAACCGCCTGGACCAGCTCATGCTCCTTCGCGGCGTGGCCGGGGACACCCCCTGGGCCTTTCGCAGCATTCTCATCCAATTGCGGGAGCTTGAGCGCTATGTGGAACTGAAACGCTCTCCGCTGGATGACCGGCAGGCCAGGCTGGCCCAGGCGAAAAAGGACTATTCCTCCCTTCGGGCCATCCGGAAAAAAGGCCTGACCATGGAATATGCCGTCGGGACCAGCGACAGCCTGGATGCCCCTGTGGCCCGGTTCCGGGAATTCAAGAAAGACCTGGACGAGGTCAAGGCGGACGTCGACGCCGCCCTGTCCCAGTCCAGCCAGTTGCAGGCGGATATCGCCCAGGTGCATGACCAGATCCAGAACGGTTTTGTCGACGCCCTCAGGCAATATTATTTTTCCAGGTCCGACCCCCTGTTGACCCTGGAAGGGTGGCAGTCCCTGCGCGACGACCTGGAGGAATGGACCGAGGCCTTTCCCCGCTTCGTCGGCCCCCTGGTGGAATGGGTCCGCTGGTCGTCGTTTTTCTCCTACCTGGCTGGCGTCTTTGTGCTGCTGTGCCTGGCGGCGGGCGGACTGAACGCCTTGCGGCGCAAGGACATCCGTTCCGGCGGGATGTCGCTTGAAGCGGATACGGAAACGCCTCTTGCGACTGAACACGCTACGGAACAAGAAACGGTTCAAGAAACGGAAGACCGCCATGGCGAGGCGGTAACTGCCGCGACAGGGCTTCCGGCCCCCCTCTCCGATCCTGCCTCCGTCCCACTCTCCAGCCCGGACTCCGGACCGGACTCAGGGCCGGACGCCCTCCAGGGCGCGGGCCGGGTGTTGCTCTTTCTCGGGGTGTCCATCTTTTGTGCCGACCAGTTGACCCTTTTCACCAACAATCAGTTCGTGGCCCTGGGTTGGGTGCTGCTGATGACCTTCGGGATCATGCTTAGGCTCACGCCGCTTATGTCTCCCGGGCAGGTTTCGGCGGCGCTGCCCTTTGTACGCCGGCCCATTTTTGTCTTTTCCGTTCTCTTCGCCCTGGGCGTGGTGTTGCAGGCCCTCAATGCCCCCGCCTCGGTCATCGGCCTGGTGTGGAGCCTGGCCGCCCTGTGGGCCTCCATCCGGCTCTACCGCCTGCGGGTTCAGGCCGGGAACGCCTCGCGCCTGCGCAACATGGCGGCCCAGGCCGGATACCTCATGGCGCTTATGGTCCTGGCCGGGCTGGCCGGTTTTGGTCCGCAATGCCTCATCCTCACCCAGGCGATCTTCATGCTGCTCGTGACCCTCGGCCTGTCCCGGTTGTTGCGCCAGAGCGTCACGGCGCTCGCCGTCAAGAGGGGAGGCGGGGCCGGGCTGGGCCTTGGCCTGCCCTTCGCCCAGACGGTCATCTATGCCGCCTACCTCTTCTGGATTCTGGAATACATGGGCGGGCCGGGGTTTGCCGACTACGTCATGGACCTCTCCCTGTCCATCGGAGTGGCGACCGTCACCCCGCATGCCGTGGTGGCCCTGGTGGTGGCCTTTTTCCTGGCCAAGGTGCTCCTGTCCTGGCTTGGCTCCCTGTTTTCCCTGCCCCAGCTGGGAGGCCGGAAAATGGAGCCGGGTCTCAGCCACGCCCTGACAAACATCAGTTCCTATCTGATCTGGCTGGGATTCATGCTGCTCGCCCTGCATCTTTTCGGGGTGCCCCTGCATGCCCTGGCCTGGATCGCCAGCGGCCTGTCCGTGGGCATCGGCTTCGGCCTCAAGGACATCGTCAACAATTTCGTCAGCGGCCTGATCATCATGTTCGGGGGATCGATCAAAAAGGGCGACATCATCCAGCAGGGCAAGAACCTGGGCGAGGTGGAGAGCGTTTCCATCCGCAACACCATCATCCGCACCCTGGACAACACCATGGTCATCATCCCCAATTCCAGCTTTCTGCGCGGGGAGATCGTCAACCTGAGCTACCACGACACGACCATGCGCCTGACCATTCCCGTGGCCGTGGCCCCGGGGGCCAAGATCAAGAAGGTGCGCAAGCTGCTTGTGGAGGTGGCCAAGGACAACGAGGGGGTGCTCAAAACACCCAAGCCCGAGGTCAACATCCGTCAGTTCGGCCGTTTCGGGGTGGAGTTCGACCTCTACGTCTGGATCGACGATTTCATGAAGAAGTTCAAGACGGAATCGGATCTGCTGTCCGAGATCGACAAAAGGTTCCAGGAAAACAAGATCATGATGGCCTTCCAGGGGGTCAAGGTCAAATACAAGCCCAAGGGCACCGAGGAGATGCAACTCGAGGAGGCCCGGGCGGCTCTGAAGGAAAAGCGCGGCGAGACGTTCAAGCTGGTGCGGCAGACGCGGCGGGTGCATTCCCGGCGCAGATGGAACCTGTCCCGGGTCACGGTGCGGATGCCGGAATAGCCCCGGGCGACGGGAGGCGGCAAAGGCCGGACGCCCCGTGCAACCACTAACGTGTCAGGAGCCAAGTTCCATGCGCCATGTGCTCGCCGTCGCCTTTCTCGCCTGCGTGTTGTGGGGCGCGCCGCTTTCGGCCGTGGCCCAATCCCCCGCCCCCCCTCCGGCTTCCCCCGGCCTGAAGGTCGGGGTCATGCCGGTTCCGCCCTTTTCCTACAAAGACGGCCAGGGGGAATGGGTAGGCATCAGCATCGACCTGTGGCGCGATGTGTCCGTGGAGATGGGCTACGAATACACCCTTGAGGAATACGACCCCAAGTCCCTGGTACACGCCGTGGAGCAAGGCCGCATAGATGCCGCGGTCACGATTCTTCCCATCACTTCCGACCTGGAACGTCGCCTGGATTTCACACATCCGTATTATCACACCGGACTTGGCATCGCGGTTCCGAACCGGCCCGTGGGCAACATTTTTCTTCACGTGGTGGAGGAACTCGTTTCCACCCAGTTTCTGATCTACGTGGCCCTCATGGGGGTGTTGTTGATGCTCAGCGGCCTGGTGGTGTGGTGGATTGAGCGGCGCATCAACCCCGACCAGTTCGGACGCGGCCCCAAGGGCGTCGTGGACGGCATGTGGTGGTCCGCCGTGACCATGACCACCGTGGGCTACGGCGATGCCGCGCCCAAAAGCGTAGCCGGCCGGCTTCTGGGCATGGCCTGGATGTTCGCCTCGGTGGTGCTGGTGTCCGTTTTCACCGCCAGCGTCACCACCACCCTGACCGTGGGCCGCATGGAGGGCAAGGTCGGCGGTCCGGCCGACCTGCCCACGGCGGCCGTGGGTTGTGTGACGGGAGGGGTGGCCGGGGACTATCTGCGTCATATCCACGCCAGGCCGCGCCAGTATCCGGATATCCATTCGGCGTTGTCGGCCCTGGCGGCGGGGGATCTGGACGCCGTGGTTGATGACCGGCCCTTTTTGCTGCACACGGTGCGGGAGGGGTTTTCCAAAAAAACGGCGGTCTTGGACGTCCAGTTCGATCCCATGCTCTACGGGTTCGCCTTCCCTCTGGGCAGTCCGCTGCGCAAACAGGCCAACGTGATCCTGCTGCGCCTGCGCCTGGACCGGGATTATTGGAAAAAACTGACGGGGCCGTATATCGGGGAATAGGGGATGCGCCGCCATGAGGTCTGGCGGCCGCAGCCGTCCGGCCGGTCTTGCTTTCCGGATGCATAGAACCGGTACCGTGTCCGGGCTTGTGGGTATTGCCCGGAATTGTCAAAAAGATTAGGGTCGCTCCGCAAAGCGGAAAATACGTGTCTGCGCGTCGCCATTTGCGACGTCTGAAGGAGTGCAATGAAAAGCCGCCCCCTGTCCGGACGAATTCCTGTTTCTCTCGTGGCGCTCATCGTGGCCGTGTGTTGTCTGTTCTTTGCCGGTTGTGAAGGCAAACCCGAGCCAAAGGCGACCCTGCATCCCGTGGACGTCACGGTACTTCAGGTCGCCACGACGAGCGCGCCTCTCAACGTCGACGGCATAGGCCATGTCTTTGCCTATAATACAGTAAAAGTTCGCCCCCAGGTCACCGGCTACATCAAAGAGACCTTTTTCGTGGAAGGCCAGGAGGTCAAGACCGGTGATCCTCTGGTGCTCATCGACCCGGCCCCGTTTCAGGCCAAGGTGGACGAGGCCAAGGCCACGCTTCTACGCGACAAGGCCACGGCGGACCAGAACCGCCGGGACTGGCTGCGCTACAAGGATCTGGTGGAAAAGGCGGTCATCAGCCAGGAAGACTACGAGAAAAAGCGCACCGACTATCAGCAGGCCAGGGAACAGGTCCGGGTGGACGAGGCCAGTCTGGCTGACGCGGAGATCAACCTGTCCTGGTGCACCATCACCTCTCCCGTGGACGGCGTTTGCAGCCTGCAACAGATCAAGACCGGCAACCTGGTGGAGGAGAACAAGGACACCATCCTCACCGTCAACCAGATCCACCCCATCAACGTCCAGATTTCCGTGGCGGAAAAGGATCTGCCCGATCTGCGGGCCTACGCCGCCAAGGACCGGCTTGCCGTCAACGCCACCTTTCCCGGCAAGGATGCGCCGGCCAGCACCGGCGTGCTCACGGTCATCAACAACGCCGTGGACACCTCCACCGGCATGATCACCGTCCAGGCGGAATTCCCCAACGAGAAGAGCCTCTTGTGGCCCGGCCAGTTCGTGGAGGCCTCCGTGGTCCTGACCGTCCAACCGGACAAGATCCTCGTCCCGTCGGACGCCCTCATGGAGACCCAGGACGGCATTTCGGCCTTTGTGGTCAGTGCGCAAAAGACCGTTGAGATACGAAAGGTCACGGCCGGACGCAAGATAGGCCCCCAGACCGTCATTGAGTCGGGCATAAGCCCCGGCGACACGCTCATCACCTCGGGCCAGATCAAGCTTTTCCCAGGCGCGCCGGTGAACATCATCACCGACAAGCAGTACAACGACGGGCCGGTTCCCCCGGCGGCGGCGACCACGCCGGGGCAGGGCGCACCCGGCAAGGATCGGCAAGGCTCCTAACACCACAAGGATACGGGCATGACCGATCTTTTCATCAAGCGTCCGGTGGCCACCACGCTGCTCATGGCGGCCCTCGTCTTTTTCGGCGTGGTCTCGTATTTCTCGCTGCCCGTCAGCGAGATGCCCAACATCGACTTCCCGACCATCCTGGTCACGGCGTCCCTGCCGGGCGCGGACCCTGAAACCATGGCCTCGGCCGTGGCCACACCCCTGGAGCGGCAGTTCTCGTCCATCTCGGGACTGCAGTCCATGAGCTCGGTCAATGCCCTCGGCACCACCACCATCACCCTGCAGTTCGACCTTTCGCGCAACCTCGACGGCGCGGGCACGGACGTCCTGACCTACATCAACGCCGCCCAGGGCAGCCTCCCCAACACCCTGCCCAGCCCCCCGACCTTCCAGAAGGTCAACCCGGCGGACATGCCGATCCTCTATATCCGCATCGCCAGCGATTCCATGCCGCTGTACAAGGTCACGGATTACGCCAAGACCTTCATCACCCAGCGCATCTCCATGATCAACGGCGTGGCCCAGGTGTCCATCTACGGCGACCAGACCTACGCCCCCCGGGTGCAGGTCAATCCCGACAAACTGGCCGCCCTGGGCATCGGCATCGATGAGGTGGCCGACGCCTTCTCTTCGGAGACCGTGATGCTGCCCACGGGCTCCCTGTACGGCACGGAAAAGCTCTACACCATCAAGACCAAGGGCCAGTTGCACACGGCCACGGCCTACAACCGCCAGATCATCACCTACCGCAACGGCCAGCCCGTCCGCCTGAAGGACGTGGGCCAGGCCATCGACTCCACCATCAACGACAAAAACGCCGGATTCTTCAACCAGGACCAGGGCATCGTCATCGCCGTCAAGCGGCAGGCAGGGACAAACACCATCTCCGTGGTGGACGACATCATGGCCATCCTGCCCCATATCGTGGCCACCCTGCCGCCCTCGATCAAGGTGGAGGTGCTCTACGACCGCTCGGTATCCATCGAGGAATCCATCAACGACGTGCAGTTCACGCTGCTTCTGTCCGTGGCCCTGGTGGTGGTGGTCATCTACTTTTTTCTCAAGAACCTCCCGGCCACCCTCATTGCGGCCATGGCCCTGCCGTCGTCCATCATCGGCACCCTGGCGGTGATGCAGATCCTCGGGTTCTCCCTGGACAACCTGTCCATGATGGCCCTGATCCTGGCCGTGGGATTCGTCGTGGACGACGCCATCGTCATGATCGAGAACGTGGTGCGCCACATGGAGATGGGCAAGAAGGTCATGCAGGCCTCCCTCGACGGGGCGCGCCAGATCGGCTTCACCATCATCTCCATGACCCTGTCCCTGGCCGTGGTCTTTATCCCCATCATGTTCATGGCCGGTATCCTGGGCCGGGTACTCAACGAGATGGCCGTGACCATCACCGTGGCCATCCTGGTTTCCGGATTCGTCACCCTGTCATTGACTCCCATGCTGTGCAGCCGTTTTTTGTCCGGAAAAATGAGCGAATCCAAAGGATTGTTCAAACTTCTGGAGCGGGGCTACGAGAAAACCCTGCATGTGGCCCTGCGTTTCCGGGCCCTGGTGCTCATGGCCTCCGTCGGGGTTCTGGCCCTGACCATGTGGCTTTTCACCGTGGTGCCCACGGGATTTATTCCGGCCACGGACTCGGGCATGTTCTACCTGTTCGCCATGGCCGAGCAGAGCGCCTCCTTCGACACCATGAAGGAGCGGCTGTTACGGCTCAACCGGGTCATCGCCGCCGACCCCGACGTCTTCAAGATGATCGGCATCATCGGCGTGGGCGGCCCCGTCACCTCCATGAACAACGCCGCCGGGTTCCCGCTGCTCAAGCCCCTGGATGAACGCAAGGCCAGCGCCCAGGAGATCATCGACCGCTTGCGCCCCAAGGTGGCCCAGATACCGGACCTCATGATCTTCATGTACAACCCGCCCTCCATCCAGATCGGCGGCAAGCAGACCAAGGCCCTGTATCAGTTCACGCTGCTGTCTCCCAACACCTCCGAGCTCTATCCCCTGGCCCGCAAGATGGAAGGCCTCATGCGCAAGCTGCCGGAGTTGGCCGACGTGAATACCGACATGCAGATCGATGGTCCGCAAATCTTCGTGGACATCGACCGCGACAAGGCCAAGGCCCTGGGAGTCACGGCCCAAAGCCTGGAGACGGCGCTCATGACCGCCTATGCGGCCAGGCAGGTGACCAATCTGTACGCCGCAACCGACACCTACAAGGTCATCGTGGAGGTGCAGCCGGAATTCCAGCGCCGCCCGGACCTCATGAACAAGCTCTACGTGCGCACCAGCCAGGCCGACGACGCCACCGGCGACATGAAGCTCGTGCCCTTAAGCGGCATGGTCAGCATGCGCGAGGGCGTGGGGCCCCTGGTGGTCAACCACACCGGCCAGCTGACCTCGGTGACCATCTCCTTCAACACCGCCGGGGCCTATTCCCTGGGGCAGGCGGTCACGGCCATCACCGACCTGGCCAAGAAGGAACTGCCGCCCACCATCAGCTATTTCTTCGAAGGCCAGGCCACGGCCTTCCAGGAGTCCCTCGGCAGCGTGCCGTTCCTCCTCCTTTTGGCCATCATGGTCATCTACATCATCCTGGGCATCCTCTACGAAAGCTTCATCCATCCCCTGACCGTGCTCTCGGGCCTGCCTTCGGCGGCCCTGGGCGGGCTTGTGACCCTGCTGTTTTTCGGCCGCTCCCTGGATCTCTACGGCTTCGTGGGCATCATCATGCTCATCGGCATCGTCAAGAAGAACTCCATCATGGTCATCGACTTCGCCATCGAGGCCGAGAAGGAGGGCAAGACCCCCTTCGAGGCCGTGTTCGCCGGGTGCGTGGTGCGTTTCCGGCCCATCATGATGACCACCGTGGCGGCCATCGCGGGCATCATGCCCATCGCCCTGGGCTACGGCGCGGGCGGCGACGCCAGGCAGCCCGTGGGCCTGGTGGTGGCGGGCGGTTTGATCATCTCCCAGGTCGTCACCCTGTACCTGACCCCGGTGTTCTACACCTACATGGACCAGTTGCAGCACTGGCTGACGGCGCGATCCGAAGCCCGGGCCTCCGCAGCGTCGTGATCCGGCTCGACGCGGAACAGACCGCCCGGGCCCTGCCCTTTGCGGCCCTGGCCGACGCCCTGGCGGAGATCTTGATCCTCAAACGCCGGGGCGCGGTTTTCGCCCCGCCCCGGCTGCACATGCCCCTGCAAGGCGGCGTGCTCCTGGTCATGCCCGCCACGGACCATCATCTGCTCATGGTCAAACGCATCACCGTGCACCCCGGCAATCCCGGCCGGGGCTTGCCCGCCATCCAGGGCGAGGTCGCGGTGTCCGGCGCGGCCACGGGAAAACCCCTCTGCCAACTGCACGGCCCAACCGTAACCGCCCGCCGCACGGCGGCCCTGAGCCTTCTGGCGGCGCGGCTTGTGGCCCCGCGTCCCGAGGGGACGCTCCTGGTGGCCGGGGCCGGGGTGCAGGCCGAGGCCCATGCCCTGGCCTTTCACGAGGGATTGGGGGTGAAGGCCTGTGTCGTGTCCTCGCGCACGGCGGACAAGGCCCATGCCCTGGCCAGATCCCTGCTCCGGGCGGGCCTGGAGGCCCGGGCCGCGGATGCCCGGGAGCTTCCCGGCCTGCTTGCCGCCTGTTCGCTTGTGGTCACGGCCACCACGGCCACGGAGCCGGTTGTGCCGGACGGTGTGCGCGACGACGCCTTCCTGGCCGCCGTGGGGTCGTTTTCCCCCCGGGCGGCCGAGATTCCAGCCTCCGTGGTGGGCCGGGCGCGGGTCTATGTGGACGATCTGCAGGCGGCGCGGGCGGAGGCGGGCGACCTCATCCGGGCCGGGGTGGACTGGGACCGGGTCACGCCCCTGGAGGCGGTGGCGGACGGCGCGGCGGGGCGTCCGGAAGCGGGCGGGGGGCCGGTGCTTTTCAAAAGCGTGGGGCATGCCCTGTTCGATCTGGCCGCCGCGAGGCTGGCCATGGCCAGTCTGTAGGCGGTCTCGGCCGTCACTTCAGCGACATGCCGGGGCCATGGCCCCGTTTTGCCGCCCGGCCGGAAGACGCCTTCCGGCCGGGCGTTTTGCGCGTCTATCAGGAGGCGGTTTCGGGTCCGGTCGTGCGGTCCAGCCGCCAGACCACGATTCCCAGGGCCAGCGCGGCCATGGCCAGGAAAAACAGGACCATGTTGGTTTGGCAAAAGGCCGTCACCAACTGGCCGGGGGGCACATGGGTCATGTCCGCCCGCGTGGGCATGGCCGACATGCCGGCGATGGAGGCGGTGAAGATGGCCCCGACCAGGGGCATCCCCGTGGATTGGCCGAACACCCGGGTATAGTTAAGCAGCCCCGAGGCCACCCCCAGGCGTTCGCGCGGCACGGCGCCCATGATGGCGCTGTTGTTGGGAACCTGGAAAAGCCCGATGCCGATGCCCACGGGACAGTTGCGCAGGACGAACTCCCACCAGGGGGCGTCCTGGGTCAGCCCGGTCATGGCCAGATAGCCGATGCCCACCGTGACCAGCCCCAGGATGCTCAAGCCCCGCGATCCGAAGCGGTCGGAGAGGGAACCGGACAGCATGGCGAACACGCCCATGCACACGGGCAGAACCATCATGATCAGCCCGACCTCCCAGGTGGGGCGTCCCTGGGCCATCTGCAGGAAAAACGGCACGATGAATCCGCCGGACAGGGAGATGAACACCAAAACGGACATGAGCAGGTTCAGGGAAAACCGTAGGTTGCGAAAAAGGGACAGGTCGATCATGGGCTGGGCCGTGCGCCGCTCCACGGCCAGAAAGAGGACGAACCCGGCCAGGGCGAGGCCCAAAAGGGCCAGGGTATGGGTCTGGGTGAAGCCCGTCTTCTGGCCCATGGTCATGCCCAGGCAGTAGCAGCCCAGGGTCACCGCGGCGATGACCGCGCCGGGCACGTCGAAGCGCTGTCTGGCCTGGGAAGGGGGCAGGGCGGGCATGTGTCTGGCCACGATGCGCATGGCCACCAGCCCCACGGGCACGTTGACCAGGAATATCCAGCGCCATCCGGCCAGATCGATGAGAATTCCCCCCAACGACGGCCCCAGGGCCAGCCCCATGGACACCGTGGCCCCCACGAAGCCGATGGCCCGGCCGCGTGTTCCCGGGGGGGCGATCTCGGTGACGATGGCGATTCCCAAGGCCTGGCTCATGGCCGCGCCGACCCCCTGCACGGCCCGGAAGGCGATGAGCCAATGGGCGCTTGGGGCTAGGCCGCACAGAAGCGAGGCGATGGTGAAGATGACCAGGCCGATGGCGAAGATGCGTTTTTTGCCCATCATGTCCCCAAGCCGGGAGATGAGCAGCAGCAGGCAGGCGATGGCCACCACGTAGCTCAGGATCACCCACTGGATGGTGGCGAAATCCACCCCCAGGCGTGCGGCCAGGGTGGGCAGGGACACGTTGACGATGCTCATGTCCAGGGTGGCCATGAGCACCATCAGGTTCACCCCGAGCATGGCCAGGGCCACGGACGAGCCTATGGAAGATTCCGGGACGGCGGAGGCGTTTTCCGGCATGGTGCTCCTTGGCGCGCCGGGATTCCCGGAATCGCGCAGAGCCGTCATTTCTATAGTGATGCCGCCTGGGCCGCAAAGCTTTTTTTGAGCGCCCCTGCGGAACGTCCCGGCGGCGTCCGGCCCGCCGGGGCCGCGGCGCGGTCCTTGCCTGGGGCATGGTCCGGCGTGTAGAAGAAGGCCATGGAGGACACGCCGTTATGGACAGCATGGTGATCGACGTCCGGTTTCCCGGCGGCAAGAAGGTTCTGGCCGACTTCGGCGATGTGGCCATCCTGACGGACCAGCCGGTCAAAAGCGGCGGCGAGGGGAGCGCCCCCCAGCCGTCCCAGATGTTTTTCGGGGCCGTGGCCGCCTGCTCCGGCTATTACGCCCTGGCCTTCTGCCAGAACCGCTCCATCGACACCACCGGCCTTTCCCTGTCCGTGCGCTGCCACCCCGACGAGCGCACCAAACTTATGGGTACGGTGGAAATCGAGGTCACCCTGCCCGAGGGGTTCCCGGAAAAATACCGCGAGGCCATCGTCCGGGCCGTGGAGGCCTGCTGGGTGAAAAAGCACTTCGACAATCCGCCGCTTTTTTCCGTGCGCACACGCTGAACCGGGGGCCGGGCAGTCGAAACATCCTTCGAAGGGGCTCCCTTTCTTCGGGAATGTGACGGCTGGCCGGGTCAGGCCCGCGATTTCACCGTAACCGCGTGGTCAAACGGGTGAGGGCGATCATTTGACCCTCCAAAACCGGGCGTTGTCCGCCTCCGGTTCGCGGATGGGCAGAATGCCCAGTTCCCGGGCCACCCGGATGTCGATGATCCCCAGGTCGTCCCTCTCGCTTGCGCCCCCTTTCTTGCGGGGACGTTTGTCGCGCCAGCGGATGCGCGGATCGTCGCCAAGCTGGTCCTCGTATTTCTCATACTGCTCCCCGCCCTCGGCCGCGGCATCCTCGAAGGACGAATCCGAGTCGCCAAGCAGCGTGGTTTCCAAAAAAAGCCACTCATTCCCCTCCTCGTCCAGGTCGACGCCCACGAACATGTGTCCCGGCACCATCACCAGATAGGCGTCGAGGCCGATCTTGGTGAAGATGGAGGCCAAAAGACAGGCCCCCTCCACGCAGTTGGCCTGCCGTGCGGACAGCGCCTCGCCCAACAGCCGCACATGCTGGCTCCATATGGACGCCGCCTCGGCGGAACTGTTGTTGATGCTGGAATAGCGTATCTTGCGGCGGGCCAGGGCCGTCCAAATGGCCTCGATCTCGTTTTGAACGTCCTCGGCATCCCCCTGGTAACCGGCGAAGGAATCGACCACATCCGTGGTCAGGGCTTCCTTGAGGATGTTTTCCACAACCGGGTGGTTCTCGTTGACATAGGCCGCGAACAGCCAGGACGTGTCATTCCAGCGGCCGTCCTCCTCGTATCCGTACACGCAGTCGTTGATTGAACGCACGGTGATGCGTCCCGATTTTTCGCCTTGGGGTATCCCGTCCAGGACCAGTGAGGCCGTGACCGTTTCGGCGAAGGGCTGGCGGATGTATACCATGCGATCGGCATTGTATTTGAGAAAGGGATAGATGAAATAGCGTTTTCCCTTCTGGGGGAGGGTGACGGTGATGCGGCTTGGGGAGATGAGGCTTGCGGTGGCGATTTCCACTTCGGCCTTGGCCCCGTCTCGCGGAGCGGTCACCGCCACCCCGAGAAGCCCGTTGGGATCGCCGAGTTCCCTGGGATCGGCCGCGGCATCCAGGCGCAGGGTGGCCAGGGAGACCACCAGGGATGGGAAAAACGTGGCCTCGGGTCCGAGATCGAGTTCCCAATCGGCCTGGGCGGCCGGTATGCCCGGGGCGGCAAACGAGACGGCGCTGCCGCACACAAAAAGCGCAATGACGATCAGGTGGCGTATCCTTCCCATACTGTCCTTTTCCTCCGAATGAGTCGCATGCGGATCGCAAAACGAGGCGGCGGCCCGATGGCCGGCCCGATGGGCTGCCATGTCGCCGCGTCGGGGCGCTGCCTGAGGCATCTGGAATGCTGCGGCTCGGCAAACTCCCAAAAGATCATACATCTCGAGCCGATCAAGGACAAGATGCGTTTCCCCGGGCATCTCCTGACCCCCTGCCCGGGCGGGCGTCCGTCGCGTGCGGTTCGGCGGCCCATGCCAGGCCGGTCAGGCCGTATATTTGTGCGGCCGTGGCTGGAAGACGAGGGGCCGGAGGTTCTTTGACCTGTGCATGGGCCAAATGCGGCAGCGGTTTCGTTCATGGCATTGTCTTCAATCCGTCCTGCGTTTGTCACACAACCCTGCCAGTTGTGGCACTCCACCAAACCGCAACGCAAAGGAGACGGGGATGCTACGCCGCACGCACACGCTGGCAGGGATGATCCTGGGGTTCGTCGTGGCCCTGGGCCTGGTGTTTCCGGGGCTGGCCCGGGCCGGGGAGATCCTGGTCTATACCGCCCTGGAGGATGACGAATATCCGGGTTACCTGGAACTGTTCAAAAAGGACCATCCCGACATCACGGTCAAGGTGGTGCGCGACTCCACGGGCATCATCACCGCCAAGCTTTTGGCCGAGAAGGACAATCCCCAGGCCGACGTGGTCTGGGGCACGGCGGCCACCAGCCTTCTGGTCTGCGACCAAAACGGCATGCTGGAAGGCTATGCCCCGAAAAATCTGGACAAAGTGGCCAGCCAGTTTCGTGATGCGGCCAATCCGCCGCACTGGGTGGGAATCAAGGCCTGGGAAACCGGGTTTTGCGTGAACACCGTGGAATCCGAAAAACTGAAGCTGCCCGTCCCGGCCTCCATGGCCGACCTGATCAAGCCGGAATACAAGGGCAAGGTCGTCATGCCCAATCCGGCCTCCTCCGGCACGGGCTTTCTGACCGTCTCGGCCGTGCTCCAGACCATGGGCGAGGAGAAGGGCTGGCAGTTCCTGGACAAGCTGAACGACAACATCGCCCAGTACACCCATTCCGGGTCCAAGCCCTGCAAGATGGCCGGGGCCGGGGAATTCCCCATCGGCATCTCCTTCGGCTACCGGGGCATCATCCAGAAGCAGAAGGGCGAGCCCGTGCAGACCGTATTCCCCACCGACGGCTGCGGCTGGGACGTGGAGGCCAACGCCCTGGTCAAGAAGGCGGCCATCAAGCCCGAGGCCAAGGTGTTTCTGGACTGGGCCCTGGGGGCCGACGTCATGAAGATGTACGCCAAGGTCTATCCCCTGACCGCCTACCCCACGGGGGTGGCCATCCCCGAGGGCTATCCGGCCGATCCCTTCAAGATTCTGGTCAAAAACGACTTCCAGTGGGCGGCCAAAAACCGCGACCGCATCCTGGAGGAGTGGACCAAGCGCTACGGCGGCAAAAGCGAAGCCAAGTAGGCCTTCCGATCCCTTTTGCCTCTCCATCACGGACGCGGCCCGGCATTCTCCCGCCGGGCCGCGTCCCCGAGGATATCATGCCCCAGCGTCTCCCGGGAAAGGACGAGCCGTACCTGTTGGTGGAAAACGTCACCAAGCGTTTCGGAAATTTTCAGGCCCTGCGCGATGTGGGACTGGCCGCCCTGGCCGGGGAGTTCGTGTGCATCCTGGGCCCCAGCGGCTGCGGCAAGACCACCATGTTGCGGGTGGTGGCCGGGCTGGAGTCCCATGAGGCCGGGCGGGTGGTCCTGGCCGGACGCGACGTCACCGGGCTGCCCGTCTCCCGGCGCAACGTGGGCATCGTTTTTCAATCGTATGCGCTTTTTCCCAACCTGACCGCCGCCGAGAACGTGGGCTATGGCCTCGTAAGCCGCAACACCGCCAAGGGGGCCCGGCACGACCGGGTCAAGGAGCTCTTGCGGCTGGTGGGGCTGACGGGGCTTGGCGACGTCTATCCGGCCAAGCTCTCGGGCGGCCAGCAGCAGCGGGTGGCCCTGGCCCGGGCCATGGCCCTGTCGCCCCGCCTGCTTCTCCTCGACGAACCGCTTTCGGCCCTGGACGCCAGGGTGCGCATCATGCTGCGGGGGGAGATTCGCGCCCTGCAGCGCCGCCTGGGCGTGACCACGGTGATGGTCACCCACGACCAGGAGGAGGCCCTGACCATGGCCGACCGCATCCTGGTCATGCACCGGGGCATGGTGGTCCAGGACGGCACGCCCCGGGACATCTACGACACCCCGGCCACGCCGTTCGTGGCCTCGTTCATCGGGTCCATGAACTTCATTTCCGGCGGCAGGCGCCATCCCGACGGCACCGTGTTTTTGGGCAGCCGCTCCATCCGGGGGGCGCACGGCCCCAGGGCCGCCCGGGGGGCGCGGGACGCGGGGGAGGTGACCCTGGCCATCCGGCCCGAGGACGTGACCCTGGCCCCGAACCTGACGGACGGCCCGGACATGTGGCCGGGAAAGACGCGCCGCATGGAATTTCGCGGCGGCCTCTACCGCGTGGAACTGACCCTTTTCGTGGGCGGCGGGGAACGCGGGATGGTGGCCGACGTCTCGGCCGAAACCGTGCGCCGCCTGGAACTGCGCGAGGACATGGGGCTTTCGGTGGGACTTGATCCGGATCGCATGCATGTCTATGCCCAGAACCCCGGGACGGAGGGGGCATGATCTCCCGGCTGGCGGTCCTGACGCGGCCTTTTGCGGACCTCGACGCCATGCGGGCGCTTCGGGCCGGGCTTTTGCTCCTTTTGTGCCTGTGGCTGACCGTGGCCGTGCTTTTTCCCCTGGCCACCCTGGCCGTCAAAAGCCTCACCGCCCCGGATGGCTCGTTCGCCGGGATCGACAATTTCCTGCGCTATTTCAAGACCCCGGCCCTGGCCGCATCCTTCGGCAACAGCCTTTTCGTGTCCGTGACAACCACCCTTGCGGCCGTAAGCCTGGGGTTCGCCTACGCCTACGCCCTGACCCGGACGGCCATCCCGGCCAAGGGGTTTTTCCTCACCGTGGCCATGATGCCGCTTTTCGCCCCGACGCTTTTAAACGGCATCGTCCTGGTCTACCTGTTCGGGAAAAAGGGACTCGTCACCACGGGCTTTTTCGGGCTTGTGCCGTTTGGCCTGGACATCGGCCTGTACGGCGCCGTGGGCATCGTCCTGGCCGAGGTGTTCTTCGTCTTCCCCCAGGCCGTGCTCATCCTGACCATGGCCCTGTCCATGACCGACGCCAGGCTTTACGAGGCCGCCCATTCCCTGGGGGCCTCGCCCGCCCGGGTGTTTTTCACCGTGACCCTGCCGGGGGTGCGCTACGGGCTGGTCAGCGCCTGTTTTGTGGGATTCATCCTCAGTTTCACCGATTTCGGCGCGCCCAAGGTGGTGGGGGGCTTTTTCAACGTCCTGGCCACGGACATCTACAAGCAGGTCATCGGGCAGCAGAACTTCGTCATGGGGGCCACGGTCAGCATGATCCTGCTCATCCCGACCGTCCTGGCCTTTCTGGCCGACAGGATCAGCCGCCGCAGGCAGTCGTCCATGATCGGGGCCCGCAGCGTGCCCCTGGTGCCCCGGCCCGATCCCGCCCGCGACCGGCCCTTTTTCGTCTTCTGCTTGTGCGTGGCCCTGGCCGTGATCTCCTTTTTCCTGGTGGCGGTCTTTGCCTCCCTGGTCAAGGTCTGGCCCTACGACCTTGGCCTGACCTTGGCCCATTATGACTTTTCCGGCACGGGCGGCGGGGGTTACCGGGCCTTTGCAAACAGCCTGAAAATGTCCGCCATCTCGGCCGTGGCCGGCACGGCGGCCACCTTTGCCGCCGCCTACCTCATCGAGAAATCGCCGCAGATGCGTATGATCCGGCAGACTGCGTCTTTTTTGTGCATCGTGCCCCTGGCCCTGCCCGGGCTGGTCATCGGCCTGTCCTACATTTTTTTCTTCAACGCCCCGTCCTTCGACCTTTTCGGGGTGAACGTGCCGAATCCGGCCAACGCCCTGTACGGCACCTTGGGCATCCTGGTGTTGTCCAATGTGGTGCATTTTTTCACCGTGGGCTACCTCACGGCCACCACGGCCCTGGGGCAACTCGACCGGGAATTCGAGGCCGTGTCCGAGTCCATGGGCGTGCCGTTTTATCGCACTTTCCTGCGGGTCACCGCCCCAGTGTGCCTGCCCGCCATCTTGGAGATCGGCCTGTATTTTTTCGTCAACTCCATGGCCACGGTCTCGGCCGTCATTTTTCTCTATTCTGCGGACATCCCCCTGGCCGCCGTGGCCGTGGCCAACATGGACGACGCCGGGGACATCGCCCCGGCCAGCGCCATGTCCGTTTTGATCGTCGCCGCCAACGTGGCCGTGCGCATCCTCTACGGGCTTGCCACCAAGCGGCTTCGGCGGCGTTCCCAGGCCTGGGCCGGGAAGGGATGACCGGTTCCGCAGTCCCGGGGCATGTGCAGACAAACGGCATGGAAGATCCAGGAACTGTATGATAAAATCATACTGGCGACATGTTTTAGCGTCTCATCCAAAGGAGATTCGGCACGCATGGATATCTTCATCCGCAATACCGCCTATACGGGACCGGTCAGGGCGGTCATCCTGGACTGGGCCGGAACGGCCGTGGATTTCGGCTGCATGGGGCCCGTGGCCGTCTTCATCGAGGTCTTCGCCCGACGGGGGGTGGCGGTAACCGTCCCCGAGGCCCGCGCCCCCATGGGGCTTATGAAAAAAGACCATATCCGGGCCGTGTGCCGCATGCCGTCCGTGGCCGCCAGGTGGCGCGAGGCCTTCGGCCGCGACCCGGACGAGTCCGACGTGGAGGCCATGTACGCCGAAACCGAGCCGCTCATGGTGGAGATGATCGCCCGGCACGCCGAGCCTGTGCCCGGCCTTATAGAGGCCGTGGCGGCGTTGCGGGACATGGGGCTGCGCATCGGTTCCACCACGGGCTACACCCGGCCCATGATGGAGGCCCTCATGCCCCTGGCCCGCGAGCGCGGCTATGCGCCGGATTTCATGGCCTGCCCCACGGACGCCCCGGCCGGTCGGCCCTTCCCCTACATGTGCTGGCAAAACGCCGTGGCCCTGGAGGTCTACCCCCTGGAGACCATGGTCAAGATCGGCGACACGGTCAGCGACATCCACGAGGGCTTAAACGCCGGCATGTGGACCGTGGGCTTAACGGAGCAGGGCAACGAGATGGGCTTCCCCGAGGCCGAGCTTGCGGCCATGGCCCCGGCACGCTTCCGGGAACGCCTGGAGGCGGCCGAGAACCGCCTGGTGAACGCCGGGGCCCATTTCCTGGCCCGACGCATCGGCGACTGCCCGGCCGTTGTCGAGGAGATTTCCTCCCGCCTTGCCCTGGGGGACCGCCCGTGACGGAATCCGACGCAGTATTTGCAGCAAGGGGAGAACACACGGAGCCGCAGTCAGCGGCCGCACCGGACGCGGCTTTCGACCAGGCCGAAAAAACCGAGGGGGACGTGAACCTGTCCCCCCGGCGCGCGGCGTTCGTGGCCGAACACGCCCAGCCCACCCGGGACTGGCTGGCCCGGGACGAGGCCGTTTTTTTCCGCCAAAGCCTGTCCACGCCCTGCCTGGACATCCTTTCCGGGGCCCACGGCTCCTGGCTGACGGACCTTGAGGGCAGGCGGCTTCTCGATTTCCACGGCAATAGCGTCCACCACCTGGGACACGGCCATCCGGCCGTGATCCAGGCCGTGCGCCGCCAGATGGACCAGTTGTCGTTTTGCCCCCGCCGCTTCGCCAATGCTCCGGCTGTGGAACTGGCCGAGCTTTTGTGCGCCCATTCCCCCTGCGGGCCGTCCAAGGCGCTCTTCGCCCCGGGCGGGACCACGGCCGTGGGCATGGCCCTGAAGCTGGCCCGGGCGGCCACGGGGCGGTTCAAGACCTTGTCCATGTGGGATTCCTTCCACGGCGCGTCCCTGGACGCCATCTCCGTGGGTGGGGAGGCCCTTTTCCGCAAGGGTGCCGGACCGCTTCTGCCTGGGGCCATCCATGTTCCCCCGGCCGACCCCGGCCGGTGCGTTTTTCGTCCCGGCGGGGACTGCGCCTCGTGCGGCCTGCGCTGCGCCGCGTACATCGATTACGTCATGAGCCGCGAGGGCGATGTGGGGGCGCTGGTGGCCGAACCCGTGCGGGCCACCACCGTGGTCCTGCCGCCGCCGGGATACTGGGCGGCCGTGCGGGACATCTGCGACCGGCACAGGGCCCTTTTTGTCTTCGACGAGACGGCGGTGGGGCTGGGGCGCACGGGGCGGCTTTTTGCCTGCGAGCACTTCGGGGCCAGGCCGGACATGGTGGTCCTGGGCAAGGCTCTGGGCGGCGGGGTCATGCCCCTGGCCGCGCTTTTGGCCCGGGCCGACCTGGACGTGGCCCCGGACAAGGCCCTCGGACATTATACCCACGAAAAAAATCCCGTGGCCTGCGCCGCCGGTCTGGCGGCCCTCACGGCCATCCTCGGCGAGGACTTGCCGGGACGGGCCAGGCTCCTCGGCGCACGGCTTCTGGACGGCCTGGAAGGGATCAGGCAGCGGCGGCCGGTGGTCGCCCGGGTGCGCGGTCTCGGCTTGGCCCTGGCGGCGGAAATCGCCCATGGGGCACAGGCCCGGGATACGGCGGCCATCGCCGACCGGGTGCTTTACGACTGTCTCGCCCGGGGCGTAAGCTTCAAGGTGTCCGGAGGAAACGTGCTCACCCTGACCCCGCCCCTGACCATCGCCGAAAAGGACGCCGATCTGGCGCTTTCCATCCTGGACACCGCCCTGGCCGCCGCGAGCGACTGCAACGCCTGACGAAAGGATCGCGCCATGGACCCAAGATTGCTTCCGGACAACCCGTATCTGCTGTTGACCCCCGGCCCTCTGTCCACCTCCAAGGTCGTCAAGGCGGCCATGTTTCGCGACTGGTGCACCTGGGATGACGACTACAACGCCCTGGTGCAGGACATCCGGGCACAGTTGGTGCGGCTGGCCGGAGGAGGGGAGGAACTGACCGCCGTGCTCATGCAGGGCAGCGGCACGTTTTGCGTGGAATCGGTCATCGGCACGGCCGTTCCCCGGGAGGGGAAGCTTTTGGTGTTGTCCAACGGGGCCTACGGGACGCGCATCGGGGAGATCGCCAGCCGGTTGGACATCCCCCTGCGCGTGGTGGATTTCGGTGAACTGGAGCAGGTACATCCCGGGGACGTGGCCCGGATCCTGGATGGCGATCCGGACATCACCCATGTGGCCGTGGTGCATTGCGAGACCACCACGGGCATGTACAATCCCGTGGCTGCCATCGGCCGGACGGTCAAGGATGCGGGCAAGATCTTTCTCGTCGATGCCATGAGTTCCTTTGGCGGCATTCCCATGACCATGGCCGGGATCGGTGCGGATTTCCTGGTTTCCAGCGCCAACAAATGCATCGAGGGCGTGCCGGGATTCGGGTTCGTTTTGGCCGGGCGCGAGGAGATGGAGCGCCTGGACGGCCGGGCGCGTTCCCTGAGCCTGGACCTGTACGGGCAGTGGAAGGAGATGGAGGACAAGGGCGGCAAGTGGCGGTACACCTCGCCGACCCATGTGGTGCGGGCGTTCGCCACGGCCCTGGCGGAGCTTGAAGCCGAAGGGGGAGTTGCCGCTCGGCATGCCCGGTACGTCAATAATCACCAGACCCTGGTGTCGGGCATGAACCGGCTGGGATTCGAATGCCTCCTGCCTCCGGCCTACCGGTCTCCCTTCATCACCTCGTTTCTGTGCCCGGCCTGGCCCGGCTTCACCTTCAAGCGCCTGTACGAGGCCCTGAAAAAACGGGGTTTCGTCATCTATCCCGGCAAGGTCTCCAGGGCCGACACCTTTCGCATCGGCAGCATCGGACAGGTCTTTCCCGAGGACATGGAGCGGCTGGTGGAGGCCGTGTCCATGTCCGGGTTGGCGGAATGATCGGGATACCGGTTGCGGCTTGTCCGCACCGAGAGGACTTGGCGAAAAAGTGACGCGAGCTGCGGGATCACCTCCCACAGCCCGCGTTGATGTTGCGGCATGCCAAGGAAAGATACGCTATTCCTGGGTCTTGAGATCCTCGACCAGGCCTTGCAGTTCCCGGGCCTGCATGGACAATTCCTGGATGGCCCGGGCGGATTCACCCATGACCTGGCTGGTTTCCGAGGAGATGCGGTTGATTTCCTCGATGCTGCGGTTGATCTCCTCGCTGGCTGAGGACTGCTGTTCGGCCGCCGTGGCGATGGAGCGCACCTGATCGGCGGCGGAATCCACAAGGCGCACGATCTCGGTCAGGGCCTCGCCGGATTTTCCGGCCAGGGCCGTGGCGTTTTCCACGGCCTTGGAGGCGTCGTCGGTGTTCTGGATGTTCTTGCGGGCCCCGGCCTGGATGGCGGTGATGGCCTGGCTGACTTCCTGGGTGGCGTTCATGGTCTTTTCGGCCAGCTTGCGGACCTCGTCGGCCACCACGGCGAAGCCGCGTCCGGCCTCGCCGGCCCGGGCGGCCTCGATGGCGGCGTTCAGGGCCAACAGGTTGGTCTGATCGGCGATGTCCTCGATGACGTTCATGATCTTGCTGATCTCCTCGGCCTGTTTGCCGAGGCTGCCCATGTTCTCCTTGAGGGTGGCGGCCTGGGACTGCACCTGGGAGATGGCCTCGATGACCCGCTGCACCACGGAGGAGCCGTTTTCGGCCATCTGCTTGGCCGCGTCGGAACTCTCCGAGGCCTGTCCGGCGTTTTTGGCCACCTCAAGGACCGTGGCGTTCATCTCTTCCATGGCCGTGGCCGTTTCCCCGGCCCGTTCCCGTTGCAGTTCGGCCCCGCGTCCGGCCTGTTCCACCTGGGCCGACAGCTCTTCCGAGGCCGTGGTCAGGCGTTCCACCACCACGTCGATCTGGGAGGCGGCCTGAAGCATGCCGTCGCGTTTGGCCACCTCGGCCTGCCGCTTGGCCGCGTTGGCCTCTTCCGAGGCCTTCTGGCTCTTGGCCGCCTCGGCCTCGGCCTGTTTGCTCTTCTGGTCGGATTCGAGGATCTTGGCCTTGAGATTCTCAAGCATCTTGCGCAGGGCGTCGGCCAGAATGCCGATTTCGTCCTTGTTTTTCACTTCCAGGCTTTCACCCAGGTTGCCCTCGGACACGGACACCGCGAAAGCCGTGGCCCGGCCCAGGGGGCGTGACAGGGACCGGGCGAAGAAGATCCCGGCGATGATCATGATCACGGCCACGCCGCCGGTCACGGTCAGCACCGCCATGACGATTTCCGACTCCACGTTTTCGATGAGCGTCCGATCCGCCCCGATGAAAAACATGCCCTTGGTCTTGCCGTCGGCGTCGATCAGGGGCCAGTAGGCCGTGTCGTAGTCACGGCCCAAGATGATATTGCGGGAGATGAAGGGCTGGGATTTCTGAAGCACGGTCTCGATGACCCTGGGATTGTCCATCTTGGTGCCCACAACCCGTTTTCCGTCGCGGACGATGGTGGTGGACAGGCGGGTGTCCATCTCGAAAATGGTACATTCCACCCCGATGCGTTTCTTGATGTTGTCCACGAAGCTGTGGGAGCCCAGATCGATGCCCGGGGTGATGACCCCGACGATCTTGCCGTCATACCGCACCGGGCATCCCGCCCGCAGGGAGAATTTCACCGCCGTGCCGGGCTCCACGCCCACGCTGGACTGTCCCTGGAGGGCCTTTTTGACGTTGGTCTGGTTCAGGACGCTGTCGCCTACCTTGTCCGAGTGTCCTCTGGCCAGCACCATGCCGTCTTTGTCGGAGATGGTCACGAATTCGACCATGCTCTTGTCCATGAGATTTTTGGCGGCTTTTTTCAGGAAGGCGCCGTCCCCTTCGGCCACGGCCTTGGCCACGGCGGGGTTCTCCGCCAACAGGAAGGCCCCGGCCTGGAGGAACAGGCGCAGATCCTCCACTTCGTGGTCCACGCTTTTCTGGAAATTTTTGATGGCTCCGGAGGCTTCTTTGTCGAACCCGTCGACAACGTAGTGATTCACGGTGAAAAAAATGGACCCGGAGAGCAGCACGATGGTCATACAGATCATGCCCACCAGCTTCCAGAAGATGGAGATTCTCATGACGCCTCCGAAAAACATGGAAAATTTACACGATGACTGGGCGAAATGCGTTTCATCGGGTTCCGTGTCCGAACCGTTTGCTCAAACGGCATAACCGTCATGATATCAGGAGAAATATCCAAAGAGCAAGGGGATTTCAGATGCTCTGGGTGAAATCGGACTTGTCGAACCTGTATCGCCTTGGCGAAGAATGTAGAGGTATCGAGAATGATTGTGTGTTTTCGAACGGACAGGCGAACTGCTTTGTGAAAAACGGCCGTCTCTGGAGAAGGAAACGTCTATGCGGCCTGACTTTCCGATATGTGTTTTGAGGAAGCCGCAGATGTCACCGATGAAACGGATTCTTGATGATCCTGCCATGGGGCTGTGAAGGGTCGTGGAACGTGCCAGCAGGCTGTTCCGATTTCCAGCAGATGTCGGCGGCCTCGTTCGTCCAGGCCGGGGTTGCCGGCAGGTCGTGCGGCAGGCGGCTTTCGGGCGGTATCAATAAAACATGCAGCCGCCGGTATAGCCCCTGCTCTTCATGCACTGGTCCGTCTGCTCGGACACGGTGCGGAAAAGATTGTCGGGATAGGGCGGGGTGTTGGCCGTCAGGGCGGCCTGGCTGTAGCAGTCCGTATAATCGCCGTTGAGTTGGGCCAGGGACTTGTCCGGGGCGCGGTAGGGCGGTTTCGTGCATCCGGCCATGAAAAGGGCCGCGCAGAGAAAGGCAAGGATCAGATGGCGTCGCATGAAACCTCCCGCTTCGGGAAAAGGGTCTGTCGTTATGAAATCCCGTGTCGCTGGCATGTCACGGTTTGTGCGGGTCTTCACGGATCCGTTTCGTTCAGGCCGGCCCTGAGGAACGCCACACGCCTCTTGGTTTCCGTTTAGCATAGTCGGTGAGGGTTGTCATGCCCGGGAGCCTTGGCGAGGCGAAACGTCTGTCGAAAAGCACACCTGGCCATGCCGAGGAAAACTCCGGCACCGTTCCCGTGCAAGAAGGAGGGCCACGGTGCCATGTTGTGTTATATTTAACATGGTTGACTCTTTTTTTATGCCGCTATAGACATATGTCATGGTTACCATAAAATTATTCCTCATCCTGTCGGCCCTTGGCATGTTGTTCGGAGTCACCCCGTGTCTGGCAGGTGACAGCACACTCAAACCCCTGATGCTGGCCACCACCACGTCCACGGCCGAAACTGGCCTCCTGGACAAGATCGTGGATGTGTTCGCCAAGGAGAAGGGCATCGAATTGAAGTTCGTGGCCGTGGGCACGGGCAAGGCCCTGGAGATTGCCAAGAACTGCGACGCGGACGTGGTCCTGGTTCATGCCCCGGATGCGGAAAAGGCCTTCGTGGCCGCCGGAAACGGCCTGGACCGCAAGGAAGTCATGTACAACGACTTCGTGCTGGTAGGGCCCAAGGCCGACCCGGCCAAGGCCACGGGCAAGGATATCCGGGCCGCCTTGACCCGCATCCACGGGGACAAGGCCTTGTTCATCAGCCGGGGCGACAATTCCGGCACGCACATGCTGGAGAAAAAGCTGCTCAAGGAACTCAAGATCGAGCCGGCCGTCTCGGAAACCTACCTGGAAAGCGGGCAGGGCATGTCCGCCACCGTCCTCATGGCGGCTGAGAAGGGTGGTTATACCCTGTGCGACCGGGCTTCCTGGAATTTCTTTTCCGCCAACCAGGGCGACAAGAACCCGCTGACCATCCTGGTCGAGGGCGATCCTGCCCTGCTCAACCGGTACAGCGTGATGCGCGTCAACCCGGAAAAGTGCACCAAGACCGATCCGGCCTTGGCCAAGGTGTTCCTGGACTGGTGGTCCACCCCCCAGGCCAAGGAAATGATCAGCGGGCACACCAAAAACGGTTCCACCCTGTACGTGTACGGCCCCGCGCCGCAATAAACGCCAATTCACAACCCCGATCCCCGGGGCCTTCGCTCGATGCCGCCGCCGCGTCTTCGCCTGCAAAGGCAGGATGCGGCGGTGTTTTTCGTCTAAACGGCCAACAGGCCGGCACGTTGCCTAGACCGCTTGCGGTTGGTTGGGGCCACAGCAGGGATGTGATGGCAGGATGGCGGAACCCATACGGCGTGGCTTGGCAGGAACGCGCGTGGCGCATTGGAGAAAGGCGGCATGCCGCTGGGCCCTCGGCGTCAGGCTTTCGCCCTGACCTCGGGTCGCGCGGCCCTAGCGGTTATTCATACGGATAGGTCGGCTTGTCGAATTCCTTGGCCCGGGGGTTGGGATACTTGCCCTCGGCAGTCAGCTTCTTGATCCCGGCCGACTTGTCGAACCACTTGGTGTGCAGCAGGTCGTGGGACTTGTGCCCCAGGGGCTCGTGCAGGAAGTCCTTGTACAGCGTCTTGACCTGGCCGTTGTCCTGGGAGGCGCGAATCTTGAATTTCGCGTCGGCTCCGTAGACCCCGTCGATGCGGTCCATCATGTAGTCCTTGAGCTGCCTGGCGGCGGCCATGGCCTTGCCCGTCAAGCGCAGTCCGATGAGTGCCCCGCCGGAGGCCACGCAGGCCGCCTTGAGGAATCCGCGTCTGGTGAAGTTCATGATCGACATGGTGCTCCTCCTTAGGCCTTGTTGGCGCTCATCATGGCCAAACGGTTTTTGAGCGAGGCGTGCAGCGTGGTCATGCGGCGGTCCATGGCCTGGAGCACGCCGGGCATGATGGGCTGGCCGCCGCCCATGACGCAGCCGCCGGGGCAGGCCATGAACTCGACGAAATGGTACGGCGAGTTTCCGGCCTTGACCTGGTCGCACACGTCCTTGAAGCGTTTGGCCCCGTGCACCACGGCCACTTTCACGTCGATGCCGCCCACGTTGACCGTGGCCTCCTTGAAGCCGGTCAGGCCACGCACGGCCTTGAAGTCCCAACTGGCGGGCTTTTCCTTGGTCACGGCCTGATAGGCGAAGCGCAGGGCCGCCTCCATGACGCCGCCGGTGACGCCGAAGATGGTCGCCCCGCCGGTGGACTCGCCCATGAGGGCGTCACGCTTGCCGTCGGGGATCTTGGCCAGGTCGACGCCCGCCTTCTTGAGCATGTAGGCCAGCTCGCGGGTGGTGATGGTGGCGTCGATGTCCCGATGTCCGCTGGAATCCATCTCCAGGCGCATACCCTCGTACTTTTTGGCCGTGCAGGGCATGATGGACACGGTATAGACCTTGGCCGGGTCGTACTTGGATTTTTCCGCCCCGTAGGTCTTGGCCAGGGGCCCCATCATGCCGATGGGGGACTTACAGGTGGAGAAGTGGGGCAAAAGTTCCGGGTAGAAGGTCTCGGCGTACTTCTGCCAGCCCGGGCAGCAGGAGGTGAACTGGGGCAGGGGCATGTCCGACTTCTTGGTCAGCCGGGCCAGGAACTCGCTGCCCTCTTCCCAGATGGTCACATCGGCGGTGTATTCGTTGTCCCAGGTATGGTCGAAGCCGAGTTTTTTCAAGCCCTCGAGCATCTTTTCCGTGGTCACCGCGCCCACGGGCATGCCGAAGCAGTCCCCCAGGCCGTAGCGCACGGCCGGGGCGGGCATGGCGATGACCTTGACGTTGGGATCCTTGATCTTGGCCTCGATCTCCGGAACCCAGGACTGCACCTCGTAGATGGCCGACACCGGACAATGGGTCAGGCACTGGCCGCAGTTGATGCAGGCATGGGGATCGGGAATGGCGTGCGGTTCGCCGGTTTCGCCGAAGATGGCGCCGGTTGGGCAATAGTCCATGCAGGTGTCGCAGCCGATACATTTCTCCTTGTCGACCTGGACGAAAAACAGGCCGTCGGGATCGGTTTTCGCCGCAGGCGGCTGCGTTTCGTAGAAGATCTTCTCCATCTCGATTCTGCTCATGAGATTCCTCCATGTTTCGTGGTCGAAAGTGATTCGGACAACATGGCAACGTAATGCTTTGCGGCTCCTCCTTTTTTTGACCGCCGTGGCGGTCGTGTCACCCTCGGGCTGTTATGGTTTCAGGCGAAACGGCACGGTTTCGCGGGCCTCAGATGCCTCCATGCATGACCGCCTCTTCCCGGGAGGTGCGCCGCCCGGCGGCCCGGGCCTTCTCGAAGGCCGCCCGGGCTGCCGGGAAGGGTTCAAGGGCGCGGGGCAGCACTCCCTGGAGAAAGGAAATGGCCAGACCGTAGTTGGTCATGGGCACGTCCTGGCGGATGGAATGGTAGAGCCTGGACAACATGGCCTTGCGGTTGACGACGCAGGCCCCGCAGTGGATGATCAGGGCGTAGGGCGAGAGGTCTTCGGGATAGGCCGCCCCGGCCTTCACCTCGATCTGGATGGCTCCTCCCGCATATTGCCGCAGCCAGCGGGGAATCTTCACCCGGCCGATGTCGTCGGCCAGGGGATGATGGGTGCAGGCCTCGGCGATGAGCACCCGGTCCCCGGGCCGCAGGCGGTCGATGGCCGCCGCGCCCTCGGCCAGCCTTGCCAGATCGCCCTTGAAGCGGGCCATGAGGATGGAAAAGGTGGTCATGGGGATGTCCGGGGGCGTGTCCCCGGCGGTTTTCAGCACCACCTGGGAGTCGCACACCACCAGGGCCGGTTTGTGCGTGAGCTGCTCCAGGGCGTCGCGCAATTCGCGCTCCTTGACCACCATGGCCCGGGCGTCGCTGTCCAGGATGTCCCGGATGGCCTGAACCTGGGGCAGGATGAGCCTTCCTTTGGGCGCTCCCAGGTCGATGGGCACCACCAGCACGGCCAGTTCTCCGGCCCGCAGCAGATCGCCCACCAGACGCGGTTCCGCGAACCAGTCGTCCGGGGCCAGCTTCACCAGGATTTCCTTGAGGACCAAAATCCCCAGGCCTTGCGCGGCCGAAACCGGGATGACCGGCGGGACCGGATTGCAGCAGGCCGCGATGCGATCCAGGAAATCCGGTGCGGGCGGGGCGTGGTCGATTTTATTCACCACCACGGCGAAGGGGGTCTCCCGTTCCGACAGCATGGCCGCAATGCGCAGTTCATCCTCACCGAACGCCCCGGATTCCGTGACCAAAAGGGCCACATCCGTGCGATCCAGGGCCTTTTCGGTGCGCTTGACGCGAAGCTCGCCAAGCTCTCCCATATCGTCCAGGCCGGCCGTGTCGATGAAGACCACCGGCCCCAGGGGGGAAAGTTCCTGGGCCTTCTCCACCGGATCGGTGGTGGTGCCGGGCGTGTCCGAAACGATGGACACGGGCTGGCCGGTTACGGCGTTGACAAGCGAGGACTTGCCCACATTGCGGCGTCCGAAGACGCCGATGTGCAGGCGAAGTCCTTTTGGCGTATCGCGCATGGTATTTTGAGTCCTCCGTCCCTGATGAGCATGCGTCCGGCCCGCCGGATCACGGCCTTGGCCGACTTGAGGCCCACGGCTTCCTTGTGGTCATAGATGCGGTAATGCTCCCGGCAGGCGCTGGGGGTGAAGTTGGGCATGATGACGTTGCATCCGGCCCGCAGGGCCAGGAATTGGCCGCGCTCGGGGTCCAGGCTGGCCAGGGCCGTTGTGGCCGGGAGATTGGCCCGGGGGCAGGCCAGGCGGAGCAAGGCCAGTACGCGCAGGGTGATGTCCTCGTCCCCGTTCGGAGCCGTGGACAGGGGGGTGTCGGCCTGGGGCAGAAACGGTCCCGCCCCGCACATGTCCACGCCAAGTTCCCGCACAAGCCCGATGTCGTCGGACAGGGTCCGGGCGGTCTGTCCCGGCAGGCCCACAATGAACCCGGAGCCGATCTCGTAGCCCAGTTCCTTGAGATAGCGCAGGGCGGCCAGCCGTTCCCTCAGATGCTTTCCGGGATGCAGCCGGTCGTACAGGGCCACGTCCGCCGTCTCGTGCTTCATGAGATAGCGGTCGGCGCCGGCGTCCCGCCACAGTTCGTAGTCCGGAAACGGCCGCTCCCCCAGGCTCAGGGTGATCTTGATGTCGGCCTGTTCCTTGATGCGGATGATGATGTTCGCAATGTGCCCGGCGCCATATTCCAGGTCGTCACCCGATTGCAGCACCACCGTGCCCACGCCGAGGGCGGCCGTGCGCAAGGCGGCCGCCACCACCTCGTCGGGGGTCATGCGGTAGCGGGTGACCCTGGTATTGGCCCGGCGCAGGCCGCAGTAGAGGCAGTTGCGGACGCAATGGTTGGAAAATTCCACGATGCCGCGCAGATAGACCCCGTTCCCAACGCTTTCGGCCCGCACGGCGTCGGCCTCGGCCACAAGCGCGTCCAGGGGGGCGTCCGTCAGCCGATGCAGGATGTCCTGACGGTTCATGGCCTTCCCTCCCGGCCCTGCCCGAGCACGGTCATGGCCTCGGCGGACAACAGGCGCCGCAGTTGCGGGGCGGACATGAGGCCGCGCTCCAGAACCGCCTGGGGCACGGTTTTTCCCGTCTCGCGGACTTCCCGGGCCACCTCCACGGCGGCCTCGTGGCCGATGGCCGGAACCAGGGCCACCACCGTGGCCCAGGAACGGTGGACATGGTCCTCGCAGGCGGCCGGATCGGCCGCAATGCCCTCCACGCACTTGGTCCGGAACATGACGCAGGCCGCATCCAGCAGGGTCAGGCCCTCAAGCAGGGCGTCGGCCAGAAGGGGCAGAAAGGCGTTGAGCTCGAGCTGACCGGACATGGCCGCCGCGGCCACGAGCCCATCCAGGGCCATGACCCGAAGCGCCGCCTGGCCCACGGCCTCGCAGATCACGGGATTGACCTTGCCGGGCATGATGCTCGACCCGGCCTGGACCTCGGGAAGAAGAATCTCTCCCAGTCCCGCCCGGGGGCCCGAGGCCAGCAGGCGCAGGTCCGAGGAAATCTTCATGAGGTTTACGGCCACGGCCTTTAAGATCCCCGAGACTTCCACGAAACAGTCGGCGTTCTGGGTGGCGTCCACCAGATTTTCCGCCCGGGACAGCCCAAACCCCGTGTCCTCGCGCAGCTTGTCCACCACGCAGAAGATGTAGTCGCGCGGGGCGGTTATGCCCGTGCCCACGGCCGTCCCCCCCAGGTTCACCACCCGCAGCCGCTCCTCGCACTTGAACACCCGCCAGCGGTCCCGGGAGATGGCCTCGCCGTAGGCCGAGAACTCCGCGCCCAGGGTGATGGGACAGGCGTCCTGAAGCTCGGTGCGGCCCATCTTGACCACCGGGGCGAACTCCCGCTCCTTGTCCTGGAAGGCCGTCTGCAGGGCGGCCAGGGACTTTTCCAGGCGGCGCAGGAGGGTGATGGCCGCGACCTTGACGGCCGTGGGGAAGACGTCGTTGGTGGACTGGTGCAGGTTGACGTGCTGCAGGGGATGCACCCGGGCATAGTCGCCGCGCCGGCCGCCGAGGATCTCCTCGGCCCGGTTGGCCAGCACCTCGTTGGCGTTCATGTTGGCCGAGGTTCCGGCCCCGCCCTGCAGGGCGTCGGTGATCCCCATGTCGGGCAAAAGGCCGCCCAGCGCCTCGTCACAGGCACAGACCACGGCCTCGCCCACATGCAGGGGCAGGTGTCCGGTCTCCATATTGGCCCGGGCGCAGGCCCGCTTGACCAGGACCATGGCCCGGGTCAGTTCCGGATGCACCGTCCGTCCCGACAGGGGGAAGTTCCCCAGGGCCCGGGCGGTGTGGATGCCGTAGGCCGCAAAAAGCGGCACGGCCGACTCGCCGAGGAGGTCCCGTTCCAGGCGGACCTCCCCGGCGCAGGCCCCCAGGTGCGGATTGCGAAGGGTGTCAACAGTAGACATCGCGGCGTCCCGAGCGGACCTTTTCGATCATGCGTTCCGACACGCGCCGGGTCTTGGGCAGCATGTCCTCCAGTTCCTGGAAAATGGCCCTCTCTCCGACCTCGGCCACGTCGGCCGGGGCGTAGTCGATGAGGTATTCCAGGAACGTGGACAGGGCGTTGGGACCGCATTTCTCCTTGATGAGCCCGGGCTTGGCCAGGTCCATGAAATCCGCGCCGGTGCGGCCCAGGCGGTAGCAGCCGGTGCAGAAGGAGGGGATGTAGCCCAGTTCCGAAACGTCCTTTATGACCTCGGACAGGCTTCGGTGGTCGCCGAGCTGGAACTGGCTGGCCTCGAATTGTTCGTCGTCGGCATAGCCGCCGGGGTTGGTGCGGCTCCCGGCCGAGATCTGTGACACCCCCAGGGCGAAGGTCTCCCGGCGCATCTCGGCCGTCTCCCGGGTGGACATGATGAACCCGGTATAGGGCACGGCCAGGCGCAGGATGGCCACGATCTTCTTGAAATCCTCGTCGGACACCGGGGCGGGCGGGGCGGTGGCCATGTCCGAGCCCAGGGCCGGTTCCATGCGCGGCACGCTGATGGTATGGCAGCCCACGCCGAACCGCTCCTCCAGGTGGGCGATGTGCAGCATCAGGGCCATGATCTCATACCGCCAGTCGTGCAGGCCAAAGAGCACACCCACGCCCACGTCGTCGATGCCGGCCAGCATGGCCCGGTCCATGGCCGAGGCCCGCCAGTCGAAATCGCGTTTTTTCCCGCCCAAATGCACCTTGGCGTAGGTGCCTCTGTGATAGGTCTCCTGGAAGACTTGGTAGGTGCCGATGCCGGTTTCCTTGAGGGCCTTGAACTCGTCCACCGTCAGCGGCGCCACGTTGACGTTGACGCGCCGGATCTCGCCCGGGCCTTCCTTGACGGAATAGACCGAGCCGATGGCGTCCAACACGTACTTGAAGCCCTCGCCGGGATAGGACTCCCCGGCCACCAGGAGGATGCGTTTGTGCCCCTGCTTGATGATGATGCGCGTCTCTTCGGCGATCTCTTCCTGGGAAAGCACCCGGCGGGTCAGCCCGGTGTTGGAGCGCCGAAACGCACAGTAGAGACACTCGTTTTTGCACAGATTGGAAATGTAGAGCGGGGCGAACATCACCAGGCGGCGGCCGTAGATTTCTTCCTTCACCTTCCGGGCGGTGGAGAAAATCTCCTCCAGAAGGCCCGCATCCGAAACGGCCGCCAGGGCGGCCACGTCGTGCAGGCGAAGACCCTTAAGCTCTAGAGCTTGAGCCAGGATCTCGCGGATCTTGCCCGCGTCTTCCGTGCGGCCTGACTCCAGAGCGGCCCCGATCCGGGCCTCGTCCACCCAATCCGCGACTGTGTCCTGTAACATCTTATACTCCTTGGGTATCTGTTTGGCCCGGCACCGTGCTGTCGAACAGTACCATCTTGCTTTTGACGGCGGGCAGCATGCCGAGCTTGCCGCTGAACGCCCCCAGGGCGTCCGTCGTGCCTTCCACGATCATGGCGATGACGCTCAATCCTTTCTGCCGGTAGGGCACGCCGATGCGGCCGATGACCAACTCCCCGTATTCGCTGATGAGCCGGTTGACGGCCTCGGCGGCATCGGTACGGTTTTTGACGGCCAGGGCCAGGATGCCCATCCGCAGTCCGGCGTCCGCAACGTTGCGGTCCGGGATGTCGGCGTCGTTTGTCATGGTGCGCTTCCTTTGCGAGCCCCGGCTAAAACGCCATGTCCAGCCAGGGGATGCGGTACACCCTGTCGGGTTTGCGGCCGTTTGGGCAGACGGCCCCGCTTCGTTCCAAGAAACACGCGGCCAGTTCCACGGCCCGGCGCACCCCCCGGCGGACGGCCGGAGACAGGCATGCCCCATGGGCGTCGCGGGTCGGGTCGGGGTCCACCAGGACGATGCGCAGTTTTGGCGGCAGCCGGTGGGCCGTTTCGATGGTCCCGAGCATCTCGGCCAGGGCCATGCGGCGGGAGGGGATGCGGTGGTCCAGGGCGGCCAGGGTCCGGAAACGGTCCAGGTCGAGATCGTGCACGTCGCCCGGGCGTCCGGTGACCGCGTCGGCCTGCACGATGACCGCCGCGTGGGCGGCGTACAGACAGGGCATGAGATTGCGGTAGTCCTCGGCGATGTAGTCCAGGTGGACCTCGGGACCGAAGCCGGCCTGTTCCAGGGCCTCCAGGGCGTACAGGCCCAGGCCGTGGTCGCCGCGAAACAGGTTGCCGAAACCCACCACGGCATAGCGGCGTCCGGGCGTCTCCGTCAGGGGCGGGGATGTCGTGGTTTCAGGAGATGATGCCGTGAGCTTCAGAGCCCGGGTGCTGAGCATTGCGTCGTGCCTCGCGTGGCTATCCTCTGGTCGGCCATTCCCGGGTTGCCATTGGGAAGGCCTGCTTCCTGCGCCGTCCGGCCCACCCGGCCCACCCGGCCCGGTAGGGAAACGATCAGGCGGAACGAGAATCACGGTGACAAGAAATTTTGAAACATCTTATTTACGACGTACATAATCCTAAAAGTTGCTACTGTGAAGAGGCTTAGCCCAACAAGGCAAAAGATGCAATCGGTTTCGTGAAAAAAAGCGCATCCGCCGGGGAGTTTGGAAAATCGGCATGTCCGTTCGGAAGGGCCGGGAGGAATGGCAAGGGATCGCAGTCGGCACGAAGCTGAAACGCTGTCGGCCGGAAGCGGCATTCGCGACGGCGCAGGAAATCATGGGAGCAGCAGGGGGAAGTGGGGGACAGAAAAAGGGCTTACGGCGTTGTCGTCGTAAGCCCTTGATTTTTATGGTGCGCCCGAGAGGATTCGAACCTCTGGCCTACGGATTCGTAGTCCGGCGCTCTATCCAGCTGAGCTACGGGCGCGCGAGAAGCGGATATCTAAACCCTGCGGCCCGAGGGGTCAAGTTTTTTCTTCCAGAAGAGTCGAATCCCGAGGCGGCCGCAGGAAGCCGTGGGCTTTGAAACAAAAACCCGGGCCTCTTCCGAAGCCCGGGAATCGTTGGCTGTGGCGGAGAGGGAGGGATTTGAACCCTCGATCAGGTTTTAAGCCCGATACCCGCTTAGCAGGCGAGCGCCTTCGGCCGACTCGGCCACCTCTCCGCGAAACACGTCATCTATCCGACCGGCGCGGCATGGTCAAGGGGCGAATGGGCATTCCCCCAACTTCCCTGCCCAGCCCAGACAGTGACGGCTCAGGGCGGTCCCGGCCGGTCCCGGCCAGTCTCGGCAGGTTTCCGGCCGGTCTCGATAGGCTCCGGGCTGATCCGGGCTGATCCGGGCCAGATCTGGGCCAGATCTGAGCCTCATGCGGGCCTCTTGCGGGGCGGCTGCCGATGGCGGCAGGCGGCGGCTGGGGGTCGCAGGCGTCCCACTCCGTTTTGCCGCAAACCGGAAAGTCTTTCAAAATCCCCACGCCGTCTTTGACAGACAAAGCCCCTCCCGGCTATCATCTTATTTTGCGGAAGGTTCCCCAACCCTAAAGGAGTCGCGGCAATGCACAAGTTTGCGCGCATGGAACGGCTGCCTCCCTACGTCTTCGCCGTGGTCAACGAGCTGAAGATGCAGATGCGCCGCCAGGGCGAAGATGTCATCGACCTGGGCATGGGCAATCCCGACCTGCCCACCCCCAAGCATATCGTGGAGAAGCTGGTGGAGTCCGCCAGAAAGGGCGTCAACCACCGCTATTCGGCCTCGCGCGGCATCAAGGGCTTACGAAACGCCATTTCCGCCTGGTACAAGCGCCGCTACGACGTGGACATCGATCCCGAATCCGAGGCCGTGGTCACCATGGGAGCCAAGGAAGGGCTGGCCCACCTGGCCCTGGTCATGCTGTCGCCCGGCGACGTGGTCTTCGCCACGGACCCGTCCTATCCCATCCATCCCTATTCGTGCATCATCGCCGGGGCCGACGTGCGCCGCATCCCCGTGGCCCAGGACCGCGACTTTTTCGAAGACTTGCTGGTGGCCACCCGGCAGACCTGGCCCCAGCCCAAGCTTCTCATCCTCTCCTATCCGCAAAATCCCACCACGGCCCTGGCCGATCTGGCGTTTTTCGAGCGCATCGTGGAGTTCGCCAAGGAACACAAGATGTACGTCATCCACGATTTCGCCTACGCCGACTTCGGCTACGACGGCTATCGGCCGCCGAGCTTTTTGCAGGCCAAGGGCGCAAAGGACGTGGGGGTGGAGTTCTTCTCCCTGACCAAGAGCTATTCCATGGCCGGCTGGCGGGTGGGCTTTTGCTGCGGCAACCCGGCCATGGTCCATGCCCTGACCCGCATCAAGAGCTACCTGGACTACGGCATCTTCCAGCCCATCCAGATCGCGGCCACGGTGGCCTTAAACGGTCCCCAGGAGTGTGTGCAGGAGATCATGGACGTCCACCAGGTCCGCCGCGACACCCTGATCCAGGGCCTGCACCGCATCGGCTGGGAGGTGCCGCCGCCCAAGGCCACCATGTTCGTGTGGGCCAAAATCCCCGAGGCCTACGCCCACATGGGGTCGGTGGAATTTTCCAAACTGCTGTTGCGCGAGGGACAGGTGGCCGTGTCCCCGGGCCTCGGGTTCGGGCACTTCGGCGACACCCATGTCCGGTTCGCCCTGGTCGAGAACCAGCATCGCATCAAACAGGCCGTACGCGGCCTGAAGAAGGTGCTTTCCGGATGAACGCCGCTCAGGTTTCCCCTTCCGGCTCCCCGGTGCGGCTGGGGCTGGCCGGGCTCGGCACGGTGGGCGCCGGCCTGGCGCGCCTTCTTGCGGGCAACGCGGACTGGATCAGGCGGCGCGTGGGCCGGGACATGGTGCTCAAAACCGTCCTGGTGCGCGACCTGGGCAAGCCCCGCGACGCGGCCCTTGGCCCGGACACGGTGCTCACCACCCGGCCAGCCGATCTCGTCGCCGACCCGGACATCGACATCGTGGTGGAACTCATGGGCGGCACGGGCGCGGCCTATGACCTGATCCGCGACGCCCTGACGGCGGGCAAGCACGTGGTCACGGCCAACAAGGCCCTTCTGGCCGAGCGCGGCCCGGAGCTTTTCGCCCTGGCCGGGCGAAAGGGCCTGGGCCTTTTGTACGAGGCCAGCGTGGCCGGGGCCATCCCCATCGTCCAAACCCTGAAGGAGTCCCTGGCCGCCAACCGCATCGAGAGCCTCATCGGCATCTTAAACGGCACGGCCAACTACATCCTGACCAAGATGACCGACAAGGGGCTGGAATTCGGCGAGGCCCTGAAAAAGGCCCAGGGGAAGGGCTATGCCGAGGCCGACCCCACCCTGGACATCGAGGGCCTGGACGCGGCCCACAAGTTGGTTTTGCTCATCCGGCTGGCCTACGGCGAGAACTATCCCCTGGCCAAGCTGCCGGTGCAGGGCATCACCCGGGTCACGCCGCTGGACATCCGGTTCGCCGCCGAATTCGGCTACGTCATCAAGCTCATCGGCCAGGTGCGCCGGGTGGACGGCAGGCTCGACGCCGGGGTCTGCCCCATGCTGGTGCATCGGGACTACCTGCTGGCCAACGTGCAGGGGGCTTTCAACGCCATCCGCCTGGAGGGCGACGCCTCGGGCCCCATGCTCTTGCACGGCAAGGGCGCGGGGGGGCTGCCCACGGCCAGCGCCGTGGCCGCCGACATCCTGTCCCTGGCCCGGCCCGGGCATTGCCCCAACAACACCGGCTTTCTGGCCGAACCCCTGCCCGAGGCCGACATCCTGGACCCGGACGAGGCCGTGTGCCGCCACTTCATCCGGTTCAACGTGGAGGATCGGGCCGGGGTCATGGCCGCCATCTCCAAGGTCATGGGCGAGGAGGGCGTGAGCATCTATCAGGCCGTGCAAAAGGGCGATCCCGAGACGGGATACGTGCCCATCGTCTTTCTGACCCATGCCGCCCCGGTGCGGGCCGTGCGCCGGGTCATCGAGGCCGTGGACGCCATGCCCTTTCTGCGGCCCACCACCGTGCACTACCGGGTGCTTTGACGCCGTCCGGACTTGGGGGTATGACCTTTCGCCAGGCGGCCTGGGACAACGCTCTGGACTCGTTGCGGGACGGCAGGGGATGAAACCCTTCGGCCGCTGGAGGCGTTCCCCCCGGCAACGTGTCGCGAACTCCGTGGCCGGACCCGGCGTCCGGCCACGTTCCGTTGAACCTCCCCGGAGACCTGCGGACAAGGTGCGAGCATGAAATGCGTGTTTTTACTTGCCGACGGCATGGGCGACTGGCCCGTGGAGTCCCTGGGCGGGAAAACGCCCCTAGAAGCGGCCCACACGCCGCACATGGACGCCATGGCCGCCTCGGGCGTGGTGGGCCTGTGCCGCAGCATCCCCCAGGGCATGGCGCCGGGGTCCGATGTGGCCAACATGTCCCTGCTCGGCTTCGATCCGGCCCGCTACCACACCGGCCGGGGGCCCATCGAGGCGGCGGCCATGGGCATCGTCACCTGGCCCGACGACCTGATCTTCCGCCTGAATCTGGTCACGGTGAGCGAATTTTCCGACGCCGGGGTCATGCGCGACTATTCCGCCGGGCACATCGACACCAAGACCGCCCACCGGATCGTGGCCGGGCTGTCCCGGACCTGCGCGGGCATCGACATGTCCGTCTATCCCGGGGTGCAGTACCGCCATCTCCTGGTGCTCAAGGCCGGGGCCGAAAAGGGCGGCGTGAAAAGCTTCGAGGCGTCCATGGCCGTGCGGCCGCCCCACGACATCACGGACAAGCCCATCGCCGAGGATCTGGCCCTTTTCCGGCAAAGTCCCATGCTGTGGGAATTCATGACCAAGGCGGCCACGGTCCTGGCCGTGACCGATCATGGGTCGCGGGCCAATGCCGTATGGCCCTGGGGCCAGGGCGGAACCCTGACCTTGCCGCCTTTCGAGGAGAAATACGGCCTGCGCGGGGCCGTGGTCTCGGCCGTGGATCTGGTCAAGGGCCTGGGCCGGGCGGCCGGTATGGAGGTCGTGGACGTGCCCGGGGCCACGGGGCTTTTGGACACCAACTACGCCGGGAAAGTCGCGGCGGCCTTGGACTTTCTGACCCGGGGCGATTTTGTGTTCCTGCATGTGGAGGCCCCGGACGAGTGCGGCCACGGCGGGCAGGCGGCGGACAAGGTGGAGGCCGTGGAACGCTTCGACCGGCTGGTGGCCGGCCCCCTGCTGGCGGCCCTGGCCGGGACGGATACGGTCTTTTTGACGGCCTGCGACCATTTCACGCCCATTGCCGTCAAGACCCATACTCCCGACCCCGTGCCATTTGTCCTGTGGCGCGAGGGGATGGCGCCGCAGCCCGCCCCGGCCTTTACCGAGGCCCTGGCCGCAAGGACCGGCCTTGTGGTGGAGCATGGTTTTGAGCTTCTGGACTTCGCCCTGACCCGGGCCGGAGAACGGGCATGATCCTCAAACGCGACCAGTTTCCCCTCCCCGACGCATGGTACCGGTTCCGGGTGTCCTACGGCGAGACGGACATGATGGGCGTGGCCTATTACGGCGAATATCCCCACTGGTTCGAGCGGGCCCGTAGCCGGTTCATCCGGGAGCGGGGCATGGGCTACGGCGACGTGGAAAAACGCGGCATCATCCTGCCCGTGCGCGAGATGCACCTGCGCTACATCAAATCCGCCCGCTACGACGACGAGATCCTGGTCCGCACGGCGGTGCGCGAGTGGGGCCGGGCCTCCATCCTCTTCACGTATCAGGTCTATGGCCCGCCCGAGGGCGAGACCCTTCTGGCCGTGGGCCAGACCCAGCACGCCTGCGTCAACCCCCAGGGCCGGCCGGTGGCCGTTCCGGACTGGCTCAAGGCCCTGTTCCAGGGCGATCCCGCCCCCTGACCCAACATCGCCGCGCACGTTCCCGAGACCTATCCCGGAAAGCGTTTTGCCTTTGAAACGTGATCCGCTTTTTTTGGACGAATGAAATTCCAACCGAGGTATGCAAACGTTGTTGACCTTCGATATTCATACTCACGCTTATCATCAAAAGATCGCCCACAAAGTCATCGCCCAGCTCAACGACCACTACGGCATCCCCCCCGTGGGCACCGGGCGTATCGAGGATCTCCTGGCCCGGGCCGAGGCGGGCGGCATCGACCGGGTGGTGGTGCACAGCGCCGCCACGTCCCCGGCCCAGGTCATCCCGGCCAACAACTGGGCTTTGGAACTGGAGCGGAACAACCCCCGGGTGCGGGCCTTCGGGACGCTGCATCCCGACTATCCGGACACTGCCGCCGAACTCGACCGCCTGGAGCGGGCCGGGATCCGGGGCATCAAGCTGCATGCCGATTTCCAGGGCTTTCGCCTGGACGATCCCCGGCTGTGGCCGATCTTCGAGATGATCGCCGGCCGGTTCGCGGTCATGCTGCATGTGGGCGACGTGCTGCCGCCCGAGCAGAACAACTCCTGCCCCATGAAGGTGGCGGCCATCCATCGCGATTTTCCGGGGCTGACCATCATCGCCGCGCACATGGGCGGCTACCGGCACTGGCAATGGGCGCTCGAGCATCTGATCGGCACGGACGTCTACATCGACACCTCAAGCACCCTGGCCTTCGTGGACGACGCGACCCTGCGCGCCATCTACGACCGCCACCCCCGGGAACGCATCCTCTTCGGCAGCGACTATCCCCTGTTCGATCCGGGGGAGGAGCGGAAGGCGTTGCAGGCCCGGCTGGCCCTGTCCGATGCCGACATGGAGACGGCGCTTACGGCGGCGGGCGTCTTTTTCGCCTGACCCGGGGCAGGAGGCGGTTGGCGATCTTTCGGGCCCGCCGTCATGGGATGCGCCCGGATGGGGGACTGTTCCTGCGGCGGCCCGGCAGGCGGACATTTTTTCGTCTTGCTGGTCGAGAACGGAAAGTATAGTTATTTGCTATGTTTCAAGCTGATGGCGCCCGTGTGGTATTCCGGTTCGGCCGGCATCCCGCCTTCGTCCTGCCTTGCTATAATTCCGGACCCTGATAGATTCGGACCATGGGGTGGAGCGAGCCATCCCGTTACGCCCTTTGCCCCAGGGCACATCCTCACAAAGGCTGCCGCATGTGTCATTGATTCATCCCCTTTGATCGTATCCGTTCTCCGTTGAAACACGAGGTGTTGCATGAGCATTGGGAAGAAACTGATTTTCTCCGTTGTGGCTGTCTTCAGTATCGTTGTGGTCATGTTCGGCGCCACATGGTGGCTCACATCGGCCCAGAAAACCGACGCCCTGGTCGTCAATCTGGCTGGCCGTCAGCGCATGCTGGTGGAAAAGATATCGAAAAATGTCCTGCACTACCTTGATGTAACAAGACAAGGACTCCCCACAGCGGATTTGCAACGGACCATCACCGATCAGGTGCAGGTCTTCGAGACCACCCTGGCCGCCCTGACCTCCTCGGGCGATGCCCCCCTCGGCCTGTCCCCGGCGGGGAAAACGGCCAAAGTGCCTGCCGCCACGGCGGAGGCCTTGGAAAAGCTGCGCCAGGTAAGGGCCCGGTGGGATGATTTCGGCCGGGATCTCAAGGCCTGCCTGGATGCGCCCGATCCCCAGGCCGTACGGCGTTTTCTGGAAAGCGGCGAGGGTGTGGTGGCGGCTATGGACGTCGCGGTCACCGCCATGCAGGCCGAATCCGAGGCCAAGGTGGGATTTCTGCTTGCGACCCAGGCCGTCGGGGTGGCCATTGGCTTGGTCCTGCTTCTTTTCGTCATCCTCAGCATCACCCGCAACATCATCACCCCCCTGGTCCGGCTTCGCGACTATGCCGGAGCTGTGGCCGGGGGCGATCTGTCGGCCACGATCACGGGGGAGTTCCGCCAGGAACTCCTGGCTCTCAAGGATTCCATGGTGAACATGGTGTCCCGGCTGGGGGAACTCATGAAAATGGCCCGGGAAAAGGAACAGGAGGCGGTACAAAGCGCCTCCGAGACCAGCGCCGCCCTGGACATGGCCCGGGAACAGGAGAAAAAGGCCCAGGCCGTGCTGGAAAAAATGACCCGGGCGGCCGCCCAGGCCCGGCTGGTCTCCGCCAGCTTCACCGAGGCATCCGCCCAGTTGTCCGGCCAGGTGGAGGAGGTCAACCGGGGAGCCAACCACCAGCGGGATCGCATGGCCGAGACGGCCACGGCCATGGAAGAGATGAACGCCACGGTGCTTGAGGTGGCGAGAAACGCGTCGAATGCCGCCGAAAGCGCGGGCCGGGCCAAAGAAAAGGCCCAGACCGGGGCGGCGGGCGTGCGTTCGGCCGTGGCCTCCATCGCCAGCATCGAGGAACGCATCCTGGCCCTCAAGGAAACCATGGGCCAGCTCGGCAGGCAGGCCGACGGCATCGGCCAGGTCATAAGCGTCATCAACGACATTGCCGACCAGACCAACCTTCTGGCCCTCAATGCGGCCATTGAGGCCGCCAGGGCAGGTGAGGCCGGACGCGGCTTCGCCGTGGTGGCCGACGAGGTCCGCAAGCTGGCCGAGAAGACCATGCAGGCCACTGGCGAGGTGGGCCGGGCCGTGGGCGACATCCAGCAGCAGGCCAAGGAGAACATCGCCGCCGTGGAGGCCGCTGCCAAAGGCGTGGTGGAGAGCACCCAGGCCGCCGAGGAGTCCGGGCGGTTCATGGACGAGATCGTGACCATCGTGGATGACACGGCCGGGCAGGTATTGTCCATCGCCACGGCCTCGGAGGAGCAGTCGGCGGCCAGCGAGGAGATCAACCGGGCCGTGGAAGAGGTCAACGGCATCGCCGGGACCACGGCCGAGGACATGGCGGCCGCTGCCGTGGCCCTGGAGGAACTGTCCCGGCTGGCCGGTGAGCTGGACGCGGTCATCCGGGAGATGGGCGGCGAGGCTGCGGATCCAGGCGCGCCCGCACCTGGCTCCCGGCCGCGAGCCCTGGCCGCCGGTCGCCCCCCGTCTTCAGCCCCGGCTCGGAACCATGTTCAGCGCCGGACGCCCGCTCCCGTAACCCGTGCCCCGGCGGCAAGGCCCAACGGCGACGGCCCCATGCTGGCCTGGGACGACACCCTGTCCGTGAACATCGACGAGATCGACGAGCAGCACAAGGTGCTGGTGGACATGATCAACGGTCTGCATGAGGCCATGCGCACGGGTAAGGGCGTCAAGGTGTTGGAACGGCTTGTGGATGGGCTCAAAAACTACGCCGTGGAGCATTTCGGCATGGAAGAGCGATATATGGAGAAATTCAAATATCCAGGCTACCTCAATCATAAAAAAGAGCATGAGCGTTTTGTCGGGAAGGTCTTGGAGTTTGAAACGGCCTTCAAGCAGGGCAAGGCCTCCCTGACCATGGACGTCATGCATTTTCTCAAGGACTGGCTGGTGGGACACATCAAGGGTGTGGATAAAAAATACGGACCATTTCTCAACGAACGCGGCCTCCGCTAGGGGGTGTGTTCCTTGCGGGCATGCCGGGATCGTTCCACGGGTTTTCGTTTTTGAGGCTTCTCCACGGCAGGATGCACGGATTCTGAGGACGCGGTACCGTTTTAGGGTAATGGAAAAAGCGCGGCGGGTTTTCCCGTCGCGCTTTTTTACGGTGCGGCGCAACTGCCGGATCAGGCGGGGAGGCGGGTGGCGCCGCCGATATTGCGGATGAGGTGGTCCAGGGCGTCGGCCTGGGAGGCCAGCTGCTCCACGGCCCGCATGGACCGGTCCACGCCCTGGGCCGTGTCCTCGGCCACATGGCGGACCTCGTCCACGGCCCGGTGGATCTGTTCGCTGGCGGCGGACTGCTCCTCGGCGGCGGCCGCGATGGAACGCACCTGATCGTTGGTATGTCCGGCCAGTTCCAGGATTTCCAGCAGGGCCACGCCGGAATGATCGGCCAGCCGGGTGGCCTCGGCCACGGCCCGGGTGGCCTCGTCCATGCCGCTGACCGCCTCCCGCGCTCCGGCCTGGATGGCGGTGATGGAGTCGCCCACTTCCGTGGTGGCGTGCATGGTCTTCTCGGCCAGCTTGCGGACCTCGTCGGCCACCACGGCGAAGCCGCGCCCGGCCTCGCCGGCCCTGGCGGCCTCGATGGCCGCATTGAGGGCCAGAAGGTTGGTCTGGTCGGCGATGTCGGAGATGACGTTCATGATCCGGCCGATTCCGGCGGCCTGTTCTCCCAGGGTGCCGATGCGGTCCTTGAGGATGTCGGTCTGGCTTTTCACCCGGCCGATGGCCGTGACCGACTGATGCACCGTGTCCGCCCCTTCGCGGGCCTTGCGCATGGTCAATTCGGCCTGCTCGGCGGCCCCGGAGGCGTTTTTAGCCACCTCGAGCACCGTGGCGTTCATCTGCTGCATGGCCGTGGCCGTCTCGCCGGTGCGGGAGCGCTGCACGTCCATGCCTCTGCCGGTCTGTTCCACCACCGAGGACAATTCCGCCGCCGCCGCCGCCACCTGGGCGGCGATGGATCCGGCCTGATCGGCGGTCTCGCAGATGACCTTGTTGGTTTCCACCAGGGTTTCCTCCTGGCGCTTGACCTCGGTCAGCACCGCGAACTGGGCGAAGCAGCCCAGGGAGCGGTTCTCCAGGTCGAAGATCGGGGCGGCGTCGATCTTGATGAAGAAGCGTTCGTTGCGGGCGTCGGTTCCCTCGAAGCCCTGGTTGGTGACGAGGGTTCGCCCCGTCAAGGTTTTCAGGATCAGGTCGGCGATGGCCCGGTTGTCCGTGAAAAAATCGGTGATGTGCAGGCCCATGTAGTCCCCGGCGGGTTTGTCCTTGGACATGAAGTGGCACAACAGGGTGTTGAGGTAGGTGATGCGGCCTTCCGGGTTGACCACCAGGCAGGGCATGGTGATGCCGCCCAGGATGCCCTGGACGAAGCCCAGCTTCTCCTTGAGGGCGGCCACCATGGTTTCCATATCCTTTTGCAGCTGGTTGAGTTCGGCCGTACTGCCCCCGGCCTGCAACGGCGCGTTCAGGTCGCCGCCCGCCACGTTGCGGGCGAAGGCCACCATTCCCGTAATGGTCCGGGTGATGCCCCGGCCGATACGATAGGCCAGGGTGGTGGCCAGGATCAGGGCCAGGCCCGTGGCCGCGAGCATGGTCGCCCGCCGGGTGGTGTAGTCGCCGATGCGCACGGCCAGGAAGGTGTCCAGTTCGTCGGCGCAGACCTCCCAATACCGGAAGGCGGCCGAGCGGGCGGCCTGGCCCGAGGCCAGGAAGGCCTCCCGGGCGACCGGCTCACCGGCGGCCAGGGATCTGAGCAGGGCGATGAACGGTTCCGTTGCGGCCTTGTACCGGGACAGGCCCGCCGCCATGTTCCGGGCCAGGTTGGGGCTTACGCCGTAGAAGTTGGGATCCTCGTTGAGGCTGGTTTCGGTATCGGCCAGGATGCGGGAATAGTCGGATTCGGAGAGCATTTCGGCCAGGGTGTGGAACCGGCGGCGATCCTCCTCGGACAGGGGGCCGCCCAGGACCGTGTCCCCGAAGTCCAGGATGGAGGCCAGCCGGCGCTGGGTCTGGGGCAGGGCCAGAAGCGTCAGATCCATCATGTAATAGCTGTCGAGGTCGGGATCGAGGATCAGGTTGGAGGTGTCTCCGGCGTGGGTGATCATGCCCATGACGTCGTCCAGCAAGGCCTCCGTCTTTTCCTTGAAGACGGCCGGATCGCCCTGGCTGGCCCTGGCCTGGGCCCACCTGGCGGCCACGGCTGCGGGATCGAGATGGGAACGGTTGCGGATGCCCAGGCCACCTGCGGTGAATTGCAGATCCTCACCGTGCCGCTTGGCGGCGTCGGCCAGTTCGGCGAAGGCCTGGTCGACCCGGGAGACGGCGGCTGAGTCGGAAGCCGCCCCTGGGAGATGCTCCAGGAGTTTTTCCAAGGGACGCTGGAAGGCGTTGCCCTGGGTCTCCAGACGGCTGAAGGCTATCTGGCCGTTGATGTTCTGGACGGCGAGAAAAAGCAGGACGCCGAGGGGGAGGACGAAGGCCACGCCGATGGTGGCCAGCTTCCAGGAAAGCTTGATGTTTTTGGATAGCCGCATGCACGATACTCCATGGGTCGGATGGTGTTTCAACAGGATCCGAATGCATTGCGCATGGACTTCCCCACGGCGTGTTGCCGTGGGGAATGGGGCCAGGGCGCGAAGGTGCTGAGAGTGGGCTGCATATCTGTTATCTAGTTAGCGACTGGACGTGATGCATGTCAAGGTATTATTACAATTTTGCACATTTCTCAATAATCTAGTAAGTTGTTGATGTATCTCATGCATCTCCCGAGGCAAGCGGAAGAACCGGGCTTGCCTGGGAACGCCTTTTCACGTCATGGTGTCATGGCGGTCTTTGCGAGCCAGGATGTTCCCTTGCAGGCGCGATCCCCGTCGTCCCGTGGTCAGGGGACCGGATTGCGACACGGGGAATTCCGTCCGGGCCGCCTGTTGGCAAACCTCGGCGCATGGGGGGATGCGGCATGGAACGGTTTCGGTTTTCGCTGCCGGATACGGAAAAAAGCGCCCTCAAGGAACTGGTCTGGCGGCAGATCATGGACCGCCTGAGCGGAAGCGGCCCAGGCCACGGTACGCTTCCTGAACCTCCCACGGATGTGTTGCGCGAACCCTACGGGGCCTTTGTCACGCTGAAGCGGCAGGGGCATCTGCGCGGCTGCATCGGGCATATCGTGGCCGACAGGCCGCTGTGGGCCAACGTGGCCGACATGGCCCTGGCTGCCGCCTTCGAGGATCCCAGGTTCCCCCCCCTGACCCGGGCCGAACTGGAGGGTCTCGAGGTGGAGATCACGGTCTTAAGCCCCCTGGCTCCATGCCCTGATCCGGAACGGATCGAAATCGGGCGGCATGGCCTGTATCTTCGGCGCGGCATGCATTCGGGCCTGCTGTTGCCCCAGGTGCCCGTGGAATGGGGCTGGGACCGGGTGACGTTTCTGCGCCAGACCTGCCGCAAGGCCGGGCTTCCCGAGGATGCCTGGAAGGATCCGGACACCAAGATCTATTGGTTCGAAGGCGTGGTCTTCTAGGCCTTTTTCCGCCATGCCTCCCCCAGAGCCGCGCGGCATGCCGCGTGTTCCATGCCGCCTGCCGCATCCGGTCTCGGGGCGTCCGCCCGTATCTTTGATTCATGAAATATCGTTTTTCCGGGATGGAAATGCGATATTTCGACAATTCACTCTCCGGCCGCAAGAAGGCTGCCGCCTCGTGCCTGACCGATCAAAGCAAATTCCTGGAAAAGACCTGCATATCAGCATGTTGCATGCGTTTTGAGCCAGCGGCACGGTTCTGGCTCTCTGATGATCGACGGCGACTCGCACAGGCGGATGGGCCGCAGGACGCGAGGCCGAAACGAACCGGAGGCATGGCCATGACACGGTATCTGTTGATCCTGGCGGTAGCGGCAGTGATGTTTGCGGCATGTCCGCCGCGGTTTCTGGCCGTTGACGGCGGCAATGCCGGAACGGCCCAGGCCGCCGGGCCGTACCGCAGCGAACTGGGTCGCCTGGCCCAGGCCACGGCCGGGATGCGTCAGGCCGCCTTGGCCGCGGACATGGATTTTCCGGAACCGCGTCCCGAGGTGCTGTTTCCCATGGGGCGGTAGCCATAAGCGGCAGGGATGACGGGCCGGGGGAGGAGATGATCCTCACCCCGGTTTTTTTCGTCGCGTTGCGGGTTACGGATTGGCCGCCAGGCAGGGGCAAAAGGCCAGGGCCTGTCCCGACAGGCGGCCGGGGGCGTTGCCGCCGTCCGCCTCGCCCGATGCCCGGTACAGAACCAGGGGCGGCAGGACGGCCAGTTCCCGGCCGCCGTTTTTGACGGCTGAGACCAGGATCAGCCGGGCCGGATGGTCCGGCCGGGACAGGACGGGCAGCAGGGTTTTGGGTTCGAGTTTTTTTTCGGCCAGGGCGGTGACGAGGGCGGTCAGACGGGGAGCGGGGTAGACGAGGGTGAGTGTGCCCCGGTTGGCCAGGAGGAAGGCCGCCGCCGCCAGGAAGTCGTCCAGGGTGCCGCAGGATTCGCTCCGGGCCTGATGCCGGCCGGCATGGGGGCTTGTCCGGCCCGTGCCCATGGGCCGGTAGGGCGGGTTGCACAGGACGTGTCCGAAGGATTCGGGTTCGGGGCGAAAGGTTCCCGGGTGCGGCGCGGCCCCGGACCTGGCCCGGACACTCCGGACATCCCGGATATCAAGGACATGGGCCGAGAACACATCAGACAGGCCAAGCCGGGCGGCGTTGTCGCGAGCCGCCCGGACCATGTCCCGGGAAATGTCCAGGCCGGTCACCGTGACGTCCGGGGACACGCCGCGCACAAGCAGCCACAGCCCGGCCGGGCCGCAGCCGCAGCCCAGGTCCAGCACCCTGGCTCCCTGTCTGGGGGCGGAGAAGGCCCCGAGCAGCAGGGCGTCCAGGGAGAAGCGCCAGCCCGATTCGGGTTGAGAAAGCCCCCGGGGAAACATGTCCCGGGCGGTGCGGATGGCGTCGCTATCCGGAGTGAACCTGTCCATGATTCCACTCATCGCTTTTAACCGCTGGTCGGCCGGGCTGTCTCCATATTCCGAAAGGCGGGGCCTGTTGCCCTGTTCCGGAAAGGCACGGCCTGTCGCCTTGTTCCGGAAAGGCGGGGCCTATCGGGCTTGCCCGGCGGCATGGCACATGACGTTCGTCCGAGCAGCAAGGGTCGTCTTTCCCGTTACGGGGTTCCAAGGGGCGTTACGCCCCTTGGCCGCCGGAGGCTCTCCCTCCTGCCCAATTCCTCCATGATTCCCCCCCAAAAAAAGTCCCTATGGGGTTTGGGTCTTGCGCATGCGCATGTTCAAAAATTCCACCAGCAGCGAGAAGAACATGGCGAAGTAGATGTAGCCCCGGTCGATATGCCTGCCCAGGCCTTCGGCCACCAAAAATACCCCGATGAGGATCAGAAACGACAGGGCCAGCATCTGGATGGTGGGGTGGCGATGCACGAAGCGGCTGACCGTGTCGGCGAAGAGCATCATGACCAGGACAGCGGCGACGACGGCCGAGACCATGATCCATATCTGCCCCACCATGCCCACGGCGGTGATGACCGAATCCAGGGAGAAGATGATGTCCAAAAGGGCGATCTGGGTCACGGCCGCGCCGAAGGTCAGGGCCTTGCGCACGGTGTCGTCTCCGTGGGGCCTGCGTTCGATCTTGTCGTGGATCTCGAAGGTGGACTTGGCGATGAGGAACAGCCCGCCGCCGAGCAGGATCAGGTCGCGGCCGGAGATGCTCAGTTCCATGATCGAGAAAAGCGGCGTGGTCAGGCGCATAACCCAGGTGATGGCAAAGAGGAGAGCGATGCGCGTGCCCATGGCCATGAGCAGTCCGATCTTGCGGGCCTTGGATTGCACGGCGTCGGGCAGGTTGTTGGTGATGATGGCGATGAAGACGATGTTGTCGATGCCGAGCACGATTTCAAGGCCGGCCAGGGTCAGGAAGGCGACGGCGAGTTCCAGGGTGGGCACGGCGGGCGTCCTTTAGGATGTTTTTTTGCGGAACCGTCGGGGCACGAGGCGCGCGGCCAGACCGGCCAGCATCCGGGCCTCCTCCACGCCGAAAAGGGCGCTGACGGCCATGTAGGCGGCGGCCAGGGGCAGGATGAGGACCAGGGACAGGACGGCATGTCCGGAGACGGCATATGCCGCCAGACCGATGCACAGGCTGAGCGCGGTCCCCACGGCCAGGGTCTTGTCCAGGGGGAAAAAGGGGCCGATCTTTCTGCGCAGCACAATCCACAAGATGAGCACATTGAGCCAGGATGAGACGGATGTGGCCAGAGCCAGCCCCACATGGCCCATGGAGCCCATGAGGGCGTAGCCCGTGGCGGCGTAGGCCGCCAGGCATATGGCGGCGGTCACGGCCGGGGTCTTGGTGTCCGAGAGGGCGTAGTAGGCCGAAAAAAGCGGCCGCACGCAGGCAAAGGCCGGAAGCCCGGCGCTGAACGCCACCAGGGCGGCTGCGGTCGCCGCCTCGGCCTCGGGGGTGAACGCCCCCCGGCCGAAAAGCACGGCCACCATGGGGTGGGCCAGGGCGATCAAGCCCGCCGTGGACGGCAGGCTGATGAAAAGGGTCAGGCGCAGGGACGAGGCCAGGGTGGAGGTGAATTCGGCCATGCGGTCGCCGGTGGCCAGCCGGGACAGGCTGGGCAGGGCCACGGTGCCGATGGCCACCCCGAAAACCCCCAGGGGAAACTGCACCAGCCGGTCGGCATAGTACAGGTAGGATACGCTGCCCGTGGGAAGGTAGGAGGCCAGAAGGGTGCCCAGGAGGATGTTGAGCTGGTAGACCGCCGCTCCGAAGGCCGTGGGGAGCATGAGCCAGGCCATCTTGATGACGCCCGGGTCTTTGAGCCGGAAGGGGCCGCGCCAGCGAAACCCGTATTTGCGAATCCACGGCTGCTGCATGGCCCATTGCCCAAGGCCCCCCACGAGCACGGACCAGGCCAGGACGTAGGCCGGGTCCAGGCCCAGGACCCAGGCCACGCCGGCGCCCAGGATGATGGCCGTGTTGAGCTCCGAGGTGGCCAGGGCCGGGGCCAGGAAATGGCCTACGGAATTGAGTACGCCCATGCACAGGGCCACGGCCGAGATCTGGATGATGTACGGAAAGACGATGCGCACCAGATCCACGGTCAGGGCGAAGAGTTCGGGCTTGGCCGCAAATCCCGGGGCGATGAGCCGGGTCAGGGGGTCGGCGAAGATGATGGCCAGGGCGGTGACGGCCGAAAGGATGCCCAGCAGCCAGACCAGGGCCGAACGGGCCATGGCGAAGGCCGCCTCGTCGCCTTGGGTTTCGCGCAGGTTGGAAAACACGGGCACGAAGGCCATGGTCATGGAGCCCTCGGCGAAAAGCCGCCTGAGCATGTTGGGCAGGCGGAAGGCCACGTAGAAGGCGTCGGCGTACATGCCCGCCCCGAGCACCGAGGCCAGGATCACATCCCTAAAAAAGCCCAGTATGCGGCTGACCAGGGTCGCGCCGCCGACGATGGAGACGTCCTTGGCGATCTGTTTGGCGTGTTCGTTCATAGGCGTGGTGGCCGGGGATGACCGGCGCGGCGGCGCATGGTAGCGCCGACGGTCCGACAAGTCACCCCTGGCAGCGGGGGCAAAACGTGGAAGTCCGTCCGGCCACCCTGGTGACGGAAAGCGCCGTCCCGCAGGCCGGGCAGGGCTCGCCGCCCCGGCCGTAGACCGCAAAATCGTTCTGGAAGCCGCCTTCCAGGCCTTCCGGGGTGCGATAGTCGCGGATGGTGCTGCCCCCGGCGGCGATGGCCCGGGTCAAGACCTGTTGCAGGGCGGCAAACAGCTTCCGGCGCCTGGCCGGGGAGAGGTCGCAGGCCCGGGTGTCGGGCCGGATGCCCGCCAGGAACAGGGATTCGTCGGCGTAGATGTTGCCCACCCCGGCCACCACGGTCTGGTCCAGCAACAGGGCCTTGATGCGGGCGGTCTTTTTCCCCAGCCGGTCGGCCAGGGATTTGGCGTCGGTCTCCAGGGGCTCGGGGCCAAGCGAGGCGTAAAACGGCCAGGAATCGAGGTCGGAGAGCAGGCGGCAGTTGCCGAAGCGGCGCTGGTCCTGGAAAAAAAGGGCCTGCCCGTCGTCCAGAAAGAGCTGGAAGCGGGTATGCCTGGGCGGTTCCTCTGCGGCCCCGGCGATCCACAGCCGCCCGGTCATCTTGAGGTGCACGGCAAGACTGGCGGGGTCCGTCCGGCCCGGGGCCGGGGACAGTTCGATGATGAGCAGCTTGGCCCGGCGGCGCACATTCCGAATGGGGCGGCCGTGAATGGCGGTACGAAAGGTGTCGCCGCAGGGGCAGTCCGCCAGCACCGTGGTACACAAGAACCGGGCGTCGGCCACGATTCGGCCCACGAGACCCGGGGCGAGTCCCCGGGCGATGGTTTCCACTTCAGGAAGTTCGGGCATACGCGGCGCGGTTTTCGGTTGCGTCGGTCTACGGCCGTTGGGGCAGATCGACGGAGATGTCCAGGGTCTCGCCGCCCCGGCGCACGGTCAGGCGCAGAGGGGTATTCTCCCGCCCGGCGTCCATGGCCGCCTTGTGCAGATCCAGCAGAGAGGACACGGGCCTGCCCGCCACCGCGACGATGGCGTCGCCGGGCAGCACCCCGGCGGCCTCGGCCCGGGAACCCGGCGCAACGTCGGTCACCAGGGCCGGGGCGGGCGCTTTCCCGCCCGTGTCGGACATTTCCAGGGAAAAGCCCAACCGACTCTGAAAGACCAGGGGACAGTAGAAGAACAGATCGGCCTCGTCCGGCTCCGGCGCAAGGCCGCCGCGCCAGGGCATGACCGTGAGGATGGCCGCCTGCGGATCCAGGCGGCGGATGCGGGCGGCAATGCCGTCGCCGAATTCCACATGTCCGCCTCCGGCCAGGATCAGCACCGGCCGGGCGCTGCGGGCATGGGCGGCCACGGCCGCAAAGGCCATCTGGGTGTCCCACAGGGCCTGCACGGCCAGGAAGGACCGCAGGCGGGCCTGGCTGACGTCGTTTGGCGACGTCTCGGAGCCTGGGCGGTGGGGCATCATGGCCGCATGTTCGGCGAAAAACGCCGTGAGACGCGACGTGGCCCGTTCCCCGGCCGGAAGAATCTCCCCGGGCACGAGGGCGCTTTCCGAAGGTGTCAACGCGGTGACGCCGCTGGCCCCGGCCCGCCTTGCCAGTTCCGAAGGCAGGTTCAGGGCGTAGACCGGCAGGCCGTGCCGGGCGGCCAGTTCGAAAATCGGGGCGTACAGGGAGAAGGAGAATCCCCAGTTTTTTTCCCAGTCCAGGGCCCGGGGCAGATCGGCCACGGCCAGCTTTCCGGCGTTGAAGGCTGACAGCACCTCCTGCCGGGTGACGTCCACCATCTCCAGGCCGATGGCCGGACGCTGCCCGGCGTCGAGAAGCGCGGCCAAGACTGCGGCCTGGGCCGCGTGGTCGCAGGCGCTGGGGTGGGACTCCCCCACCAGGATATAGTCGTAGGGGACGACCGACCGGTGCAGGTCGATTCCGGCCAGGGGGCGGCCCGTGCGGTCAAGGAAGACTCCCTGGGCGACGGTTCCGGCCCGGGCGGCGAAGTCGCCGGGTGCGGCCGCCATGTCCTGCTGGCGCGGGGTTGCAGATTTTCCGGCACATCCGGCCAGAAGGAGCACGAAAAGCGATAAAAAGCCCGCCAGCCGGAACATACGGGCCGGGAGGCGGGCTTTTGTCATCCGCCCCGCGGCCCCGGCGTCCCTGGAGGGGAAGTCCGGGGCAACGGCGCGGTACTGGGCGTCATACGCGGGAGGCGGCGCTAATCCCACTTGCGTTTGTCCTCGATGGGCCGGATCTGCGGCGGCAGGGTGCCGGGCACGAGCACGGTCAGGGAGGGGCGCAGTTTGATCCGTTCCCGGAACCTGTGCAGCAGGTCTTCCTCGCGCTTGAAGTTGCTGGCCTCGATGACCAGGTTCATCTCGTCGATGCCGCCGGGGTTGGTGACCTCGATCTGCCAGCGCTTGATCTCCTCGAACCGGCTGATCACCTGCTCCACCTGATGCGGATAGACGAACATGCCCTTGATGCGGGCGGTGGTGTCCACGCGGCCCACGATGTTGCCCAGGCGCGGCGAGGTGCGACCGCAGGCGCAGGGGGCGCGCTCGATGTAGGACAGATCGCCGGTGGCCAAGCGGATGAGGGGATAGGTCTTGTTGAAGGCCGTGACCACGATCTCGCCCACCTCGCCGTCCTTGAGGGGGATGCCGGTGTCGGGATGGCAGATCTCCACGAAGGCCCGGTTGGCGATGTGCAGGCCCGTCTTGTGGAAGCATTCGTAGCCCACGCACCCCACGTCGGCCGTGCCGTAGCCCTGGCGCATGATGATGTCGAACTTCTTTTCCAGATTGGCCCGCATTTTCTCCGAGAATTTTTCCCCGGTGACGAAGGCCACTTCCATGTATAGGTCTTTGCGAAGGTTGAGGCCCGCTTCCTCGCCCTTCTGGGCCAGGTGCATGAGGTAGGAGGGGGTGCCCACGTAGCCCGTGACCCGCAGTTTCTGCATGATCTCGAGCTGGGTGGTGGAGTTTCCGGGACCGGCGGGCACCACGGCGCAGCCCAGGTTCCGCAGGGGCTCCTCGAACATCAGTCCGGCCGGAGTCAGGTGGTAGTTGAAGGTCACCTGGACGAGGTCGCCGGAACGAAAGCCCGAGGCGTAGAAGCCCTCGGTCCATCCCCAGTAATCGTCCTCGCGGTCCTCGGGATCGAAGATGGGCCCGGGGGACAGGAAGATGCGCCGCAGCTCCCCCATGTCCTTGGTCAGAAGGCCGCCCAGGCGCGGTCCCATGGATTGCAGGAAGATGAGCTCTTTTTTCTTGAGAATGGGAATATGCTTGAGATCCGAGAGGGTCTTAAACTTGCCCACCTGGAACTGGGCCCGGTCGAAACGCTTTTTGACATCCTCGGAATACCGGTAGGCGTAGGTCAGGAGATCCTTGATCTGGATCTGGTAATACTGGCGGCGCTCGGATTCATCGAGCACCTCGCGACGGCTGTAGATGCCCTCGGTGCGGTCCTTGCGGGTCATCGGCGGCTCCTCATGGCAAACGAAAAGGGGTTTTATGGATTCTAGCTTAAAAAAGGGGTCAATTAACCCCTCTACCGCCAGAAAGCAAGAAAAGAAATGAAGGGAGATGGGGCGCGGGGTGGCGGGCTCCCCAGGGAGGGAAAATGGAGCGTTTTATCCGGCACGCCAAATGTTTCCTCCCGGGGGATATGCCCGCACGATGGAGACGGTGACGCCACGATGCGTGCCAGCCGCCGCTACGACACGTCCTTGTTGTCCGAAACAAGAGGCCCTGACCCAACCGGTTCGGAGGCATCGGCCGCAGGGACCGTATCCGGCACCGGGGAGGCTTCGACGGCCTCGGGGACTGCCGCGGCATCGTCCGCATGCTCTGGGGCGGGGCGCACCCGCTCCAGTACCGGGATGCTTCCGGTGAACGGCGTTCCGGCATGGCGGGCGAAGACCAGAAACCCCGTGTGGGCCACCATGCGGTCCTCGGGCCGCAGCCGGTCGGCCACGGGTTTGTACCGCCGCACCAGGATCTCCAGCACCTCCACATCCTCGAAAGGCGCGGTCTCAAGACCCCGCAGCAGGTCGGATATCTGGTTCGTGGTGGGCAAAAGAAATCCCACGGGCGCACCCGGACAGACCACGGCGGCGGCCTGTTCCAGATGGTCCCACGGCGTGCGAACGTCGAGGAAAAGGGCGTCGGCCCCGGACGGGTCGCTGGCCGGATCGCCCAAAACCATACCCTGCGGGGCGAAACCCTGAAGAATGTCGTGGTGATAACGGGCCACCCGGTGAACCAATCCGGCGGCCTCCAGGTTCTTTCCGGAAAGCTCGTAGAATTCCTGGCGGCGCTCGAAGGTGTAGACCCGCCCCGTGTCGCCCACATGGTAGGCCAGGGCCGTGGTCAGGCCGCCCGAACCGCTCCCGGCCTCCACCACCCGGGTGCCGGGGCCGATGCCGAGTTTGAGGATCACGTAGCCGATTTCCTTGGGATACATGATCTGGGTGGAGCGTTTGACCCCTTTGATGAGCTGGTAGGTGGACGGCCGCAGGACGCGGTACAGGCTCCCCATATGGGAGGCGATGACCCCGCCGTAGCCGGCCTGGGCCACCTGGGCCAGGTCTATGACCCCGTCCTGGGTGTGCAGTTTGGCCTGCGGGTCGTATTTACGCAGATATTGCTTGCCCTTGGGGCTGACCAGCAGTATCAAATCACCGGGTGTCAGCATTGTTTCCCCCTGGAATTTTTGCTAAAAAGAAACAGTTGTCCTCAAGCGGCCCGCCGTGTCAAGGTGCAGTGTAGGACAACGCAACACGCGGGAGAGGAAAAGACATTTTCAAGTACGTTTTCGGGCCGGTGCGATCCGGCCGCCTCGGCCTGTCCCTGGGCCTCGACCTTCTGGGCGCACGCATCTGTTCCTTCGACTGTCTGTACTGCGAAGTGGGAGCCACCGACGCCCTGACCCTGGCCCAGAAGCCGTATGTTCCGGCCGAACGCCTGCTCGGGGAATTGTCCGCGTTCGCCGCCTCCGGGCCGCCCGCTTTTGATGTGGTCACCCTGGGCGGTCTTGGCGAGCCGTGCCTCAACACCGGGATGGGCGAGATCATCGCCGGGTGCCGCGAGATATTTCCCGGGGTGCCGGTGGCCGTCCTGACGAATTCGAGCCTTTTGTCCCATGCGGCGGTTCGCGACCGTCTGGCCCTGGCCGACATCGTGCTGCCCTCCATGGACACCCTGGTTCCCGAAGAGTTCGCCGCGCTCAACCGCCCGCATCCCGACCTGTCCCTGCCGGCCATCCGCCGGGGGCTCCTGGATTTCCGGACGGCCTTCTCGGGCCGCCTCTGCCTTGAGACCCTGATCGTCGGCGGGATCAACGACACGGCGGAAAATCTCGCCTTGCTCACGGATTTTTGCCGGGAACTGCGACCCGACCGGGTGGACGTGGTGACCATGACCCGGCCCGGGGCCTATGCCACGGCCCAGGCCGCCGCGCCGGACACCCTGGAGCGGTTCCGGGCCGTCCTGGGGGCGGCCGTGACGGACGCCGGCATGGGGCATGGCCCGGCGGCCCTGCGTTCCCGGACCGGGGACCGCACGGAGCCGCCGTCCGGGCGTGCCGCCGATCCCGGGGAGATCATGGCCCGGGTGGCCGCGTCCCTTGGGCGCAGGCCCCAGACCGTGCATCAGCTTTCCGTCGCCCTCGGGCTGCCCGAGGACGACATTTCGCGGGCCGTCGAGACGTTGGCCCGGGAAAAGAAAATTCAGGCCAGGGCGGAGCTTGACCATGTGTTCTACCATGGGTGAGCCCGCCTTTATCCACAGGACTTTTTTGGCCGCGTCCGCGTCCATGCGGGGCATTGTCCCCGGAGACGCCGGACGGCCGGATCGCATGCGCGTCCTTTTTCATTCCCCGGGCGGCCTTTTCGCCGCCGCCGGGGCGCGCCGATCCGGACTTCCCGCCGGGGCATGCCCGATCTCGCGGTGCGGCCGGGAGACATTTCATGTCAAAAAGCGTCAAGCGCAAAAAGAAGATGTTCATCAGCGTGCTGCCCGGCGAACAGGTCGAGGTGGCCCTGGCCGAGGACGGCGTCCTCACGGAATACTATGTGGAGATGGTGCACCAGGTGAAAACCCGGGGCAACATCTACAAGGGCAAGATCCATAACATCGATCCGGCCCTGCAGGCCGCGTTCATCAACTACGGGGCCGAACGCAACGGATTCCTCCAGATCGACGAGGTGCATCCCGAATACTACCTCATCGTCCAGGGGCCCGAGCGCAAGGCCAAGTATCCGCCCATCCAGAAGGCCCTGAAAAAGAATCAGGAGGTGCTGGTCCAGGTGGTCAAGGAGCCCACGGGTTCCAAGGGCGCCTTCATGACCACCTACCTGTCCCTGCCCGGACGTTTTTTCGTGCTCACCCCGGGGCGCGAACAGCGCGGGGTGTCGCGCAAGATCGAGGACGAGGAGGAGCGCAAGCGCCTCAAGGAGGCCATCTCCGGCCTCAAGCTGGACGAGGGCCTGGGCATCATCATGCGCACCGCCGCCCTGGGGCAGTCCAAGAGCGCCCTGGAACGCGACCTGTCCTTTTTGAAACGCCTGTGGAAGGAAGTCCGCCAGAAAGGCACCCAGGCCGCCACCCCAAGCCTCGTCTACCAGGAACTCGACCTCTCGGCCCGGGCCGTGCGCGACTATCTCACCGACGACGTGGCCGAGGTCTGGGTGGACGAGCCCGAGACCGCCAAAAAGGTGGCCGATATGGCCGCCCTGGTCTTTCCGCGCCGTCCCGGCATCGTCAAGCAGCACACGGACATGGATCTGGCCCTGTGGGACCGCTTCAACCTGCGCCGCTACATCGAGCAGCTCTATTCCCGTGAGGTCACCCTGCCCAGCGGCGGCCGGCTGGTCTTCGACCAGGGCGAGGCCCTGACCGCCGTGGACATCAACTCCGGCAAGATCGGCGGCGAAAGCAATTTCCGGGAGATGGCGCTCAAGACCAACGTGGAGGCCGCCGAGGAGATCGCCCGGCAACTGCGCCTGCGCGACATCGGCGGGCAGATCGTCATCGATTTCATCGAGATGAAGGACCGCAAGCACGTGGCCGAGGTGGAAAAGGCCCTGCGCGCCATCCTCAAGACCGACCGGGCCCGTACCGACGTGGGCAAGATGTCCCACTTCGGACTCCTGGAGATGGTCCGGCAGCGCATCGGTTCCTCGGCCGTGTCCATCACCACCGAACCCTGCCCCTGCTGCAAGGGGGCCGGAACCCGGCGCAACCTGGAATGGCAGTCCATGGCCGTGCTCAAGGAACTCTACCGGGTGCTGCGCAAAAACGGCACCCCGGATACCGTGCCGTGCAAGGTCTCGGCCGAGTTGGCCGTGTATCTGCTCAACCAGAAACGCGACCGGCTCTCCGGATTTGAAACCGAATTCAAGAAAAAAATCGCCATCATCATCGAATAACGCCATGGCCCGCATCCAGACCGGAAACCGGGTTCTCGTACATATCTGCTGCGGCCCCTGCGCCATCACCGTGGTGCAGGGGCTGCGCGACGAGGGCTTCGAGGTCACGGGGCTTTTCTACAACCCCAACATCCACCCGGCCGCCGAATACCTGCGCCGCCGCGAGGCCCTGGTCGAGGTGGCGACGCGCCTGGATTTTCCCGTCATCTTCTTCGACAAGGAATACGATCCCGCCGTCCACGTGCGCGAAATAGCCTTTCGCGAGAACAACCGCTGTTTCCACTGCTACCGCATGCGCCTGGAACGGACCCTCAAGGTCGCCAGACGCGGCGGTTTCGCCGCCTTTTCCTCAACCCTGCTCTACAGCAGGCAGCAAAAACACGACGTCATCCGCGACCTGGGCCGCGATATGGCCGGGGCCTCGAAAACCGCCTTCCTGTACCGCGACTTCCGGCCCACCTGGAACCGGGGCATCGAACTGTCCAAGTCCTTCGGGATCTATCGCCAGGATTACTGCGGCTGCCTCTTCAGCGAATTCGAACGCCGCCGCCGCGACCTGCGGCAGTTGGGATAAAGCCAGACCAGGGGGGAACCCTTTTTGAAAAAAGGGTTCCCCCCTGGACCCCCTTCCCAAAAACTTCAGCGCGCTTCGCGTCCATGCTCGGGAGTAGGCACTTCCTCCGAACCACCTGGATTTCCGGTCCTGATCCCCCGGCGCGTCGCGCCGGGGGATCAGGACCGGATGCCAGGGGGGCCGGGGGAAATGATTTCCCCCGGGCGGGGTCCGGGGCGGCAGCCCCGGTTGCGGCGGGGCGGCAGCCCCGGGTTACTTCACGGCCAGGGGAACCTCGACGAGCAGGATGTATTTTTCGTTGTGTGATTTGTCCTGGAACTGGGCCTGCAATTGCGTGAGGCCCTGGGGCGCGGCCAGGGAAATGCGGTGGGAGCCGGACTTCGGTGTGGCGTGGTAGAAGGAGAACGCCCCGTCGGGGCCGGGCACGATCAGCCCCACGTGATAGTGCAACAGGGTATATCCCTTGGTTTTGACGGGCTTGCTGATGCTGGCCAGATAGAGGTGACCCGGCCGGAAGTGGGCCATGACCCGCCTCCAGGCCGAGGTGTCGGCGATGGGAAAGCCGCGCAGGCTGTGGCCGTCGGCGGAGGCCATGTCCGGCGTGGAGCCGTCCGGCAGCATGACCCGGCGCGGCAGGCCCTGGGAGAGGTTGCGGATGAGGTCGAATCCGAAATCCCAGTCATGGCCGTACGGGGAATCGGGGCCGGAGTCGCGGCCCGCGTCGGCCTTGGCCGTCTCAAGGGTGACGTTGCGTTGCAGGAGGAACCGGGCCAGTGAGAGGGTGAAGCCGCTGCAATTGAGTCCGGGCGCGGCCAGGATGGTTTCGGGATGTTCAAACAGCGTGAAGCGGCCGTTTTCGTCCACGGTGGCGTCGTCCACGTAGGGGATGTTCAGGAAGGCCTCGGCCATGGCCTGGGCGTCCCGGGCAACGGACAGCTTGGGGGCCAGGGAGGGGGGGATGGGGACGGCTCCGGCCAGGGCGGGATGCGGCGATCCGGCCAGGACGGCGGCATGAAACAGGACCACCAGCATGGTCAGGCGGGCAAAGGAAAGCGCCGGGAGGAAGACATGGCCGTGGCGACGGTTTGCGGGCGTGGTGTTCATGAACCGCAAACTACGCCCGTCGGAGAGCGTTGAAAAGTGTGGCGGCCTGGGCGTCGGGTTGCGTCCCGAGGTGGAGCGCACCGGCGTGGGACACACCCGTGGCGTATTTTTCGTGGCGTCCTTTGGCGGGAAAAATTGACCGGGATGTCGATTCAGTCTAAAAAACAAATTTTTCACCGTTGTCCAGGGGGATGGCTGGCGCGGGATGCGGGGGATGTGCCGCCCGGGCCGGTTTCGGGCTTCGGAGTTCATGGATGGGTCAAACAGTTCTCGGGAGGAGCAGGAGATGAAATTCAGCATTGAGATCAAGGGGTTCGGGCAGCGGATCTTTTATTCTCATATTGACAAGGATATCGTCCGGGAGGCCAAGGAGAGCAACCGGGAGCGATATATCGAGTACATTTTTCACGGCGAGGACAACAACATTCATTCCGCCGGCGAGGATCTTCTGGAAAGCAATCGCCCGGTGGTTTATATCGTTGTAAATGAAAAGGAAAAGCTGCGCGTCAGCCTGAACAAGATCAACTGCGAGATCAAGAAGCAGCCGATCAAGAAGCTTTTCCAGCCTCATGTCAAGAATTGCTTCACGTATTGCTTTGCGTTCAAAGAGGAATACGCGCATGAGTATTCTTTCAGCGACGTCGAGGAAGTGGATATCGACAAGATCACGGCCAAGATTATAGAATGCGATCTGCCAAAGACCATTGAAAACGACGTATGGATGAAGAAGGTCATCATTATTGAAAGCATTCTGTATGATGGCAAGGAAATCAAAAAGGATAAGTTCTCATCGCGTCCCATACAGAATATCCAGGGACCGGTGATTATCGATCTGGAATAGGCGGGCGGCGCGGCCTGGTTGGCAGGACGGGATCAGGCCGGTTCGTTCTCTTCGGGCGGAAGGTCTTTTTGCACGGCGGTGCGCAGGATGGTGTCGGCCAGATCCTTGATGGTGTGGCGATGCGGATCGAGGTTGAGTGTTCTGGCGAGTTCGAGGATTTTATCGCCGGTTTTCACCGCGTGCCGGATGTGGTCGTAATCCATGGGGCGTCTTCCCTTGGCGTTTGGCCTGCGGCCAGTCCGGCCGCAACAATTTCCCTTTTTTCATAACCGTGTTCGGCGTTGCGCACAACGGTTCCCGGGCGGGAATCCCGGCCTGAAAGCTGTTTTTTTTGGGGAAAGATGGCAGGGCCATCTTTTTGGGGGGGCGTTGCGCGAAACGTTTCCCGGACGGGAATCCTGGCCCGAGAGCGGTTTTTTTGGGGAAAGATGGCGGGGCCATCTTTTTTGGGGGGCGTTGCGCGAAGCGGTTCCCGGGTGGGAATCCCGGCCTGAAAGCTGTTTTTTTTGGGGAAAGATGGCAGGGCCATCTTTTTTTTTGAACGCCCATGGAAACCTGATCCAGATGCAGCCCGACGCAAAATGAACCTCTTCATATGACAGGAGTTTTTGGAGTGGACATTCCGCGCATCTTCAACATCACCGAAAGCGCCCACCGCATTCATAACCCGTTCACACCCGAAAAGTACGCCACTCTGGGCGAGGCGTTGCGCCTGGAACCGGGAACCCGCGTGCTCGATCTCGGCAGCGGTTCGGGCGAGATGCTGTGCACCTGGGCCCGCGATTTCGGAATCACCGGCACGGGTATCGACATGAGCCGGTTGTTCTCCGAGCAAGCGAAACGCCGCGCCGGCGAACTCGGGGTCACCGACCGGGTCGAGTTCATCCACGGCGACGCTGCCGGATACGTCGCCGCTGAAAAGGCCGATGTGGCGGCCTGCGTCGGCGCCACGTGGATCGGTGGAGGCGTGGCCGGCACCATCGAGCTCCTGGCGAAGAGCCTGCGCGCCGGAGGGATCATCCTCATCGGTGAGCCGTATTGGGTGCAACTGCCGCCGACGCAGGACGTTGCCAAAGGATGCCTCGCCGGTGCGATTTCCGACTATCTTATGCTGCCGCAGCTTCTCGCGTCTTTCGGCGCCCAGGGCTACGATGTCGTGGAAATGGTTTTGGCGGATCAGGAGGGCTGGGACAGGTACGAGGCGGCCAAGTGGTTCACCATGCGCCGCTGGCTCGAAGCGAATCCCAATGATGAGCTTGCGAAAGACGTTCGCGCCCAGCTCACCTCGGAACCCGTACGCTACACCACATACACGCGTGAATACATGGGCTGGGGCGTGTTCGCGCTGATGGCGGGCCAGGTTGCAGGCTAGGTTGCGTACTGCGGCGGGGCAGCAGCCCCGGGCCCCGTGTATGTCATGGAAAGATGAGGCCTCGGCCCGGCTACGGGCCAGGGCCTATCCGAAGGGCGGCCACAGGATCGGCAGGAGCCACACGGCCACGGCCATGGCCAGCAGCGTGATCGGAACCCCGACCTTGACGTAGTCGGTGAAGCGGTATCCGCCTGGGCCCATGACCAGCAAATGGGCGGGATGTGACAGGGGGCTGGCGAAGCTGGCCGAGGCCGACACGGCCACGGTCATCATCAGCAGGTGGGGGGATATCCCCAGGGACTCGGCCGCGCTCAGGGCCACGGGGGTCATGAGCACCACCAGGGCCGCCGTGGGGATGATCTGGGTGCCGATCACGGTCACGGCGAACAGGGCGGCCACCACAAAGCGCGGCCCCATGTGCCCCACGGTATCGATGAGGGCCCTGGCTCCCATCTGGGCCGCCCCCGTGTTCTCGATGGCGGCGCCCAGGGGGAGCATACAGGCGATGAGAAAGATGACCTTCCATTCGATGGCCCGGTAGGCCTCCTCCATGTTAAGGCATCCGACGAGCACCATGAGCGCCGCCCCGGCGATGGCGGCGATGGCGATGGGCACCAGGCCCGTGATCGCCGCCAGGATGACCGCCAGCATGATGGCCACGGCCAGCCGTGCCTTCTCCAGCCGTGGGGCCTGGGCGGCGGCCGCGTCCAGCACCAGGAAATCCGGGTCGCGGGCCAGGGTCTCGAAGGCCCGTCGCGGCCCGAAGACCAGCAGGGCGTCGCCGAACTGCAGGGGCATGTCCTGGAGCCCGGTCCGGTAGGCGCGGCCCTTACGCCACACGGCCAGGACGCTTGTGCCGTAGTGTTCGCGGAAAAGCAGGTCGCCCAGGGTCCGGCCCACGAGGCTGGTCCGGGGAGACAGGAGAACCTCCGTCACCCCCGTCTGAAGCGACTCCAGCTCGGCCGCAAGCCCTGGGGACTGCTCCGTGATGTCGAGGTCATGGATGCCCTTGAAGATGTCCAGGTCGCGGCGCTTCCCCTGCAACACCAGCAGATCCCCGGGCCGCATCCGCTCCTTTGGCGACGGCATGCCAAGGGGCATCCCGTCGCGCACGATGCCCACCACCGTCAGTCCGAAGGCGTTTCCCAACCGGCTTTCCACCAGATCATGCCCGGCCAGGACCGAGCCCGAGGGTACGCGAACGGCCAAAAGGCCGACGTCTTCGCCGATGCGCTGCGCCAGATCGTCTTTTGAGACATCCCGCAGATCTGAAACAACGCCCTGCCGGGACAAGGCCGCCAGGGCCTCCCGCCCCCCCTGCAGCACCAGACGGTCCCCGTGGGCCACCTGGCGCCGCCGGGGATCCTCCACCCGGACGCCCTCCGAGGTGACGAGCGCCAGGACGTGCACGCGGTGTTCCCGGCGCAGGCCGCTCTCGGCCAGGGTGGCGCCGAGCAGGGGCGACCCGGAGGGAACGGTGGCCTCGGCAGGGTCCAGAATACTGGAAAACAGCCCTTGGACCGGTTCCGGCGACGCCACCTGAAGATGCTGGCTGGCGCGGTAGCTGCGCAGGAGATCCGGGCTGCCATGGGCAAGGATGATGTCGCCCGCCCGCAGGACGCTGTCCGGCCTGGGCGCGAGCGTCAGGGAGTCCTTGCGCTTGATGCCGAGAACGGTCAGGTACAGGGCCGAACCCAGGCGGCTTTCGGCCAGGGTGCGGCCGTCCAGGGGCGACCCGGCGGGGATGCGGACGGTGACGATATGGGTATCGAGCTGGTAGGTCGCGCGCAGGGCCGCGCTGTCGCCGGACGGGGCGGCCGCAGCCCTCTCGGGGAGCAGGCGGCGGCCCAGGAGGGCCATGAAGACGATGCCCGCCGCCACGATGGCCGCAGTGATCGGGGTGAAGTCGAAAATGGCGAAGGGAGTCAGCCCGGCGTTTTGCAAGGCGTCGGTCACCAGGATGTTGGGCGGGGTGGAGATGCCGGTGAAGGGACCGCCCAGAAGGCAGCCCAGAGCCAGGGGCATGAGCAGCCGGGAGGGGGAACGGCCGCTGCGCCGGGCCAGCTCCATGGTCGAGGGCAGGAGGATGGCGGCCACGGTCACGGTGTTGATCAGGGCCGACAACAGGCTGGCCACGGTCATCAGGACCACGATGAGCACCACCTCGCTCCGCGCGGCGAAATACTGCAACGGCCTGCCGATCTGCTGGGCCATGCCGGTACGCGTCAGCCCGGCGGACAGGATGAACAGCGCCCACACCGTGACCACGGCCGGGCTGCTGAATCCGGACAACGCCTCCTGGGCGGAGACCAACCCTGTCAGGGCCAGGGCCGACAGGACCAAAAGGCCCACAAGATCCACACGGATCCATCCGCCGACGAACAGGATCAGCGCCGCACCGACGATGGCCAAAAGAACAGCGATATCAAAAGACAAGAGACCTCCTCGGCGGGATGCCGCATCGTTTCCCAATTTCCTCCTAGAATGAAAACGCGCCTCGGGCAAGATGCCGTCATGCTCTTTCGCCTTTTCTGGTCTTGGCCGGCACATGCTCGCCGTAATGGAATATGGGCTTGACGCGATCAATGACGGGACTACTTTATCCCATGGCCCGGCGACGCCGGACGGGCCTGTCCCGGGGCGACAATCCAATCCGGGCAACATGCCCGGCGGGAGATGCGGACATGTCGGTTTTACTGGATCGATTGTATCAATGTGCCGGGAAACGCTCCGATCTTGAAATCCATCAAGTGCAAAACCTCGAATGCTGGGGCTTCTTGCTGCGGCGCGACGGGGCCTACCAAATCCATATCAACGAATCCGTGCGGGACTTTCGCAAGACGATGATCCTGGTGGAGGTGCTTGGCGAATACGCCCGCCGACGCCGCCGGGACCGTATGGCGGATCCGGGCCAAGACTCCCTGTCGCAACGGGAGATGATTCTTCGGGAAAAGATGGATCAGGCCTGGGTGGTGCGTTTTTCGAAAAAACTGCTCTACATGGTGCGGCGGGGGTTGCACGGGACCAATGTCCGGCGTCCCAAGGAGAACCGCACCGGCGGCGTGCGGGTCAGCTGACCCGGGAAAGGGTCAGCTCTTCCAGCGGAAAAAGCCTTTCTTTTTTCTGGCTTCGGTCCACGGATCCACAAAAGTCAGGGAGCCTTCCATGTTTCCAGGGTCGACAGGGGCGGCGTCTCCCGGCTTGCGCCGGGCCGCCTGACGTTTTTGTTCTTCGAGAACCAGGGTGTGCAGGATGGTTTCCTGCACCTTGGTCATGTCCTGAAACTGGCAACCCACCACGCCGGACCCGGCCCGCACGACCTTGGCCGTGAGCCCTGTGGCCAGGATCTTGCCGCCCTGTTTGATGTCCAGCCGGATGAGGATGCCCGGTTTGAAGGCCTTGGCGTTGGTCAAAACCCCCACCCCGAGGGCGCTGACGTCCTTGGCCGTAAACGAGAACGTGGCGCTTTGGCCATGCACCACCACCTGGAGGTCCTTGATGTGGACCCGGTAGGCCCGGCGCCGGTCCTTGGCCTCGGTTTTTTCCGCTTTGTTGAACAGTGAGTCGAAAATCATGGGTCTCTCGCGCCCAGCCCCATGGAGGCGGTGTCTTCGGTTCCCCGCTGCGATATTCTGCCCCAGACGCTCCATTTTTCCCCACTGTCCCGGTAGCATTTCCCCAGAAAAATGCAAGGTTCCCGATGCCGGTGGGGGGCGGATGCCCGCGCGGCCTTGGCTTTGGCCCTGAAATGGGCTAGCAGGAGCAACGTACGGACACGACCCATGGAAAACCAATCCCTCATCCCCAGGCGCCACCCCACGCGCGCCATCCGGCTCGGCCCTTATTTCATCGGCGGCGGGCATCCCGTCCGGGTGCAGAGCATGACCAACACCGACACCCGGGATGTGGCCGCCACCGTGGCCCAGATAGACGCCCTTGTCCGGGCCGGGTGCGAGATCGTACGCCTGGCCGTGCTCGACGAGGCCGCCGCCAGGGCCATCGCCGAGATCAAGTCCCTTGCTCCCGTACCGCTTATCGCCGACATCCATTTCGACCACCGGCTGGCCCTTCTGGCTCTGGAATCCGGCATTGACGGCCTGCGCATCAATCCCGGCAACATCGGCGGCGAGCGCGCCGTGGACGCCGTGGCCGGCGCGGCCAAGGACCGGGGCGTGCCGATCCGCATCGGCGTCAACAGCGGGTCCGTGGAGAAGGAATTGCTGCGCCGCTACGGCGGCCCCACGCCCGAGGCCATGGTGGAAAGCGCCCTGACCCACGTGGCCCTTCTGGAGAAGCGCGGCTTCGACCAGATCAAGATTTCGCTCAAGTCCTCGAACGTCCCCCGGACCATCGCCGCCTACCGCCTGTTGGCGCAAAAGGTGGATTATCCGCTGCACATCGGCATCACCGAGGCCGGAACCCCCATGCGCGGCGCGGTGAAATCCGGGGTGGGCCTGGGCATTCTGTTGTGGGAGGGCCTGGGAGACACGCTCCGGGTGTCGCTGACCGGCGATCCCGTGACCGAGATGGGCGCGGCCTGGGAGATACTGCGCTCCCTGGGCATCCGCAGCCGGGGGCCGGAAATCGTGTCCTGTCCCACCTGCGGCCGCACGGAGATCGACCTGGCGGCCCTGGCCGAGGCCGTGGAGGAGCGCCTGCGGCATGTGACCGAGGTCTTTACCGTGGCGGTCATGGGCTGCGTGGTCAACGGGCCCGGCGAGGCCCGGGAGGCGGACATCGGCCTGGCCGGAGGCCGCGGCCTGGGGGTCATCTTCCGCAAGGGGGAACTGGTGTGCAAGGTGAAGGGCCACGACGCGCTCCTGGCCCGATTCATGGAAGAACTCGACCGCGTCATCGTGGAGAAAAAAAAGGAAACCGCATGCGCCTAAGCTCGTTTTACGCCCCCACCCTCAAGGAAGACCCGACCGACGCCGAGGTGGTGTCCCACAAGCTCCTTTTGCGGGCGGGCATGATCCGCAAGCTCACCGCCGGGGTCTATACCTATCTGCCCCTCGGGCTTCGGGCGCTCAACAATGTGGCGAATGTGGTCCGGCAGGAGATGAACCGGGCCGGGGCCCTGGAAGTGCTCATGCCCGCGGTGCAGCCCGGGGATTTGTGGAAGGAGAGCGGCCGCTGGAACGTCTACGGCAAGGAGCTTTTGCGTTTCGTGGACCGGCATGACCGGGAATGCTGCCTGGGCCCCACCCACGAGGAGGTGGTCACGGACCTGGTGCGTCACGAGATCCGTTCCTATCGCCAGTTGCCGCTGAACCTGTACCAGATCCAGACCAAGTTCCGCGACGAGATCCGCCCCCGCTTCGGGCTCATGCGCGGCCGCGAATTCATCATGAAGGACGCCTATTCCTTCGACAAGGACGAGGCGGGCGCGGACACGAGCTATTTCGCCATGTACGACGCCTATGCCCGCATCTTTTCCCGCCTGGGGCTCAAGTTCCGGGCCGTGGAGGCCGACTCCGGCCCCATCGGCGGCAGCTTTTCCCACGAGTTCATGGTCCTGGCCGACACCGGCGAGGACACCATCGTGGCCTGTGCGGCCTGCGAGTACGGAGCCAACCTGGAGAAGGCCGAGGCCGTGTGCCATGTGGCCGAAGAGGCCAGTTTCTGCCCGCCGGCCGAGACCGTTCCCACGCCCGGGGCGCACACCGTGGAGCAGGTGACCGCCTTTCTGGGCGTGGCCGCCGACAGGATCATCAAGACCCTGTTGTATGTAGCCGACGGCAAGGTGGTGGCGGCCCTGGTGCGCGGGGACCGGGAACTCAATGAAATCAAGCTCAAAAACGTGCTCGGGGCCACGGAGATGGAATTGGCCGCGCCCGAGGTGGTGACCCGGGTGACGGGCGCTCCCGTGGGCTTCGCCGGACCGGTGGGCCTTGGCGTGGACGTGGTCTATGCCGACAAGGAGCTTTTCGGGCGCTCGGACTGGATCGCCGGGGCCAACGCGGCGGACGCGCATCTGCGGCACGTGGACCTGGCCCGGGACGCCAAGGTGGACTGCTATCTGGACCTGCGCCAGGTGGCGGCCGGGGACATGTGCCCCAAGTGCGGCCAGCCGCTCCTTTTCACCAAGGGCATCGAGGTGGGGCACGTCTTCAAGCTGGGCACCAAGTACAGCACGACCATGGGCGCCATGTTTCTGGACGAGGAGGGCAAGGAGCGTCCCATCATCATGGGCTGTTTCGGCATCGGCGTGTCCCGGGTGGTGGCCGCGTGCCTGGAGCAGAACCACGACGAGCACGGCATCGTGTTCCCGCCGCCCATGGCCCCCTTCGAGGTGGCCCTGCTCAATCTGAGCCCCAAGGACGAGACGGCCGTGGCCAAGGCCCGGGAACTGCACGATCTGCTCTCCGGCATGGGGGTGGAGGTGCTCCTCGATGACCGCGACGAGCGGCCCGGGGTGAAGTTCAAGGATGCCGACCTGATGGGCTTTCCCATGCAACTGGTGCTGGGCGGCAAGGGACTCGGGCGCGGGGTGGTGGAAACCAAGGACCGGCGCACCGGGGAGAAGGGCGAACTGCCCATTGCGGACTTCGCCGAGGCCTTTGCGGCCTTCCGGCAGGGGGTGCTGGCCGGTTGGGACAACCGGCGGTAACGCCCGGGCATTCTTCGCGTCTCACGCGTTGTTTCACCCCGCCCGCGATTCTCTCGCGGGCGGGGTGTTTCGTTTTTTCCGTGGACGGGGCGGCTGCGGCCGGGCGGCCTTAACGGGTGGAGATGCCGTGGATGCGCAGGTAGCGGTACAGGCTCTGCTTGCCGAGTTTGGACAGGTCGCAGGCCTGGCGGATGTCGCCGTGGCAATTGGTCATTATGGCCTGGAAATAATTTTTTTCCGTCTGCCGCTTGTAGTCGTCGAAGGGGATAAGCAGTTCGACCCGGGCCTCGGGGTCCTGGCCGGCGGCTGCGGCCTCGCCGGTCTCCGGGCCGCCGTTTTCCCCCGGGGCCACGAGCAATCCCTGCCCATTGCCCTGGCCGTTTCTCCTGCCGCCCGGGCCCCCCATGCCCCGGATGCGTATCTCCGGCGGCAGATGCTTGGGGTACAGGGTGGGATCGAGCCTGGCCCGGACCACGATGTTTTCCACGGTGTTGACCAGTTCGCGCACGTTGCCCGGCCAGTCGTATTCCTCCATGAAGTCGAAGAACTCCGGGGAGAAGCCCTTGAGCGGCACGTTGTATTTGCGGCAGAAGAAATGGGTGTAATAAAGCGTCAGCTCCCGGATGTCCTCGCCGCGTTCCCGCAAGGCCGGGATGGCGATGTGCATGGTGTGCAGCCGGAACAACAGGTCGCTACGGAACCGCCCCTCGGCGGCCATGGCCGGAAGATCCTTGTTGGTGGCCGCCACCAGCCGGAAATCGCTCGATTCCTCCTCCTTGGCCCCCACCGGACGGAAACGGCGTTCCTGCAGCACCCGCAAGAAGGCCTTTTGCATGGCGAAGGGCAGTTCCCCCACCTCGTCGAGAAACAGGGTGCCGCCGTGGGCCTGGCGGATGAGCCCCTCGCTTTTTTTCTCGGCCCCGGTGAACGCCCCCTTGGCGTGGCCGAAAAGCACGCTCTCGATCAAGGTCTCGGTCAGGATGGAGCAGTCCACGACCACGAAGGGGCCGTCGGCCCGGGGGCTGTTTTCGTGGATGGCCCGGGCGAAAAGTTCCTTGCCCGTGCCGGTTTCCCCGGTGATGAGCGTGTTGGCCTCGCTGTTGGCCGCCTGGGCGATGAGATCCAGGCACTTGGCGATGGCCGGGCTCTGGCCGATGATGCGATCCCGCTTGAGCGCCACGGTGGGCGCGTGATGGGAGAATTTTTCCTTGCGGTATTGCAGGGCCCGGATCAACGGCAGGGTCATGACGTCTTCCGTGGCCGGTTTTTCGATGTAGTCCCAGGCCCCGTTCTGGATGGCCAGTTCCGCGCCGTTCGGATAACTCGCGCCGGTGAAGATGATGACCTCCGGGGCGCGTTCGCCCTCGGTGATGGAGGACACGGCGTTGAGGCCTATGCCGTCTGGCAGGTCCACATCGAGGTACACCACGTCGAAATCCCCGCCTTTGACGGCGGCCAGGCCCTTGCTCAGGGTGGGAGCGGCAGCCACCTCGTGCCCCATGCCCTCGAACACCAGTCTGCATACCTGGCGTATCTGTTCGTCGTCGTCGATGATGAGGATTTTCGCCATGGAGCCTCCATTGTGGGAAATCCAATCAATATTACGTCGATTGCCAATGGTTGTCGAGATGCCCGTTTCACGCCGCCGACGGTTCGCCGGCCGCGGCCGCCGCCACAATGCAACCCCCTTTGTGCTTTGCCAAAAGATCGGGCATGATGCCCCCGGCGACAATATCCCGCCGTGCCACGGCGACGCCACTGGAGGTCCGACATGTCCACCCGCCCCCGGCGACCGCTGCCCGTGTGGATCATTTTCCTGTTTTATACCATAAGCTCCATCTACAGCATCCTGTCCGTGTTCCTCATCACCAGCGGGGCCTTCGACATGACCCCCGAACAACAGGCCTACGTGGCCCGGTTCACCACCTTCGACATGGTCATCGGCTATATCGTGGCCGCGGTGACCATCATCGGCGCCTTCCTGCTGTTTCGCCTGAAAAAGGCCGCCGTGCCCACGCTTTTCCTGGCCCTCGGGGTCAATCTCTTTTCCTCGGCCGTCTTCTACCTCAAAAACGACCCGTCCACGGTCATCGATCCCTCGGGACTCCTGTATCAGGCCGGGGGCATGGTCCTTTTCGCCGTGGTATGCCTGTATGCCCGGCATCTGGGCCGGCACGGGGTTTTGTCCTGACGCCTGGGGCGGCTCACGCCGCCGCGAGAAAGTCTTTCCCCGGCACGTACCCCCGGGCCGCCACGAAGGCCGCAATGTCCTCGGCTGCGCCCCGGCTGGCCACATAGGACACCAGAAAGCGCGTCCCGGCGGGCGGCAGCTCGTCCCTGTGCCGCACGGGACGCCCGCCAACAACCTTCCCGACCTTCCTGGGATCGATGTCCCACCAGCCGCCAATAACCACGCCGTGGTCGCACAGCCGTTCCGCCCGGCGGCGGGTGACCCGCCCCGCCCCGAGCACCTCGATCACCGGATGGAAGGGGTTGGTCCGCTCCAGATGCCTTGCCAGATATCCGGCCTTGACGGCATGGAACCGGGCCGGGTCGTAGCGGGGGTCCGTGCGCGACAGCCTGCCCGGCGGATCGTTCCAGGTCACCAGATATTCCGGCACCTTGGCCATGCGCACCCCGGCCTCCATCCAGCGTAGCCACAGCTCGTAGTCCTCGGGGAACGGGCCGTCGGCATAGCCGCCGTGTTCCCGGACCAGTCCGGCCCGGAACATGACCGTGGGATGGGGCAGGGGGGATTCCCGGAAGCGCTCCAGGGCGATGGCCTCGGGGGTGGTCAGGCTGTTGGCCCATTCCAGGTGATGCCTATAACCCGCCGCACCCTCGGGATCGCCGCCAAAAGACGCCAGGCACCCGGCAAGCCCGATGTCCGGCCGGGCGGCCAGGAAGGCCGCCTGCTTCTCCAGGCGGTCGGCGCGGCAGGTGTCGTCGGCGTCCAGGCGGGCGATGCATTCCCCCCGGCACAGGGGAAGCCCGTGGGCCAGGGTGGCCGCGATGCCCCGGTGCGGCAGATAAAGAGCCCTGACCCGGCTGTCGCGTCCGGCCGCCGCCGCCATCACGTCCCGCGTGGCGCCGCCGTCGCGTGATCCGTCGTCAAGAAGCACGATCTCAAAATCCGGCCAGGACTGGGCATACAGGCTGTCCAGGGCGGCAGGAAGCGTGGCGGCGGCATGGCGCACCGGCATGAGCACGGAAATCATGGCCCTGCCTATCCCAGGCGGCGCGGCCGGGCAACCGGGGAAACGCGTTCGCTCGTATCACGTCCCTTACAAAATACGAGAGTAATTTTTAAGAAAAATCAATGATTTTAGTTTGTTACCTACGAAACGCCATATGCGCTTTTCGTGGACGCGGCATTAGGTCTCGGCCGCATCGAAGGTGCACCTGACCAGCCGATCCGCCGCCCCTTGGAAACCGGGCCACGGCGACAGCCCACGTTCTTCCGGCCCTCCCTGCGGGATTTCGCCGCAATCGATGGTCTCGCCCGTGATGCCCTTGCGGTACGGCACGGCCACCTGGGCGAAACGCACCGCCTCTTCGGGGTCGTGGGTCACCAGGATCAGCGGTATCCCCAACTGATCCAAAAGTCCCTTGACCTCTTCCCGCAGCCGCGAACGCAAGGGCAGGTCCAGGGCCGAAAACGGCTCGTCCAAAAGCAGCACGCCCGGGCTCGGAACCACGGCCCGGCTCAAAGCCACGCGCTGCCGCTGCCCGCCGGACAATTCCCGGGGCAGGCTGCCGGCCAGCCTGGACAGGCCGAAGAGCTCCAGCACCTCGTCCACCCGGCTGCGCATCTGTCTGGTCATGCCCCCGAACAACCCCCTGACCCCGAAGGCTGCATTCTGGCGTACCGTCAGGTGCGGGAAAAGCGCATAGTCCTGGAATACGAACCCCACCCGGCGCTGCCGTACCGGCACGTCGATCCCGGCCCGGGAATCGAAAAGCACCCGGCCGTCGATGCGGATCACGCCTGCGTCCGGCCGCAAAAGCCCGGCCACGGCCCGAAGCGTCAACGACTTCCCCGAACCCGACGGCCCGAAAAGCACAACGCGCCGCGCGTCCGTGGCGAAGCGCGCCGATAACGCAAACGAACGCCGCGACCCGTTCAACTGCTTCTCGATCTCGATACTGATGCACATACGGCCTCCATGGGATACCCGGGGCTGCCGCCCCGGCCTTGCCCGGGGGTTGGGCTGCCTGGGGCTGCCGCCCCAGACCCCGCCCGGGGGTTGGGCTGCCTGGGGCTGCCGCCCCAGACCCCGCCCGGGGGGAATCATTCCCCCCGGACTCCCCGTCCCCGGCCGTCCGGCGCTGCGCGCCGGGCGGCCGGGAGAGCGGGGATCGCGGCGGAAACGGTTCTCCCCGGCCGCGACCCGGCTGAGGAGATGTTCCCCGTTGGAATTCGGTCTTCCGGTTCCGGGTCGGGTTCGGACGGCGTGAGCCGTCCGGGCCGGACCCGGGACCGGAGTCCGGGGTCCAGGGGGATGATCCCCCTGGCGGGAGAGGGTCCGGGAGAGGGCAGCGCCCTCTCCCGGTCACGGCTTCGCGAATCCGTATTTGGCCAGCACGGCGGCGCCTTCGGGTGAGGTCAGGAAGGCTGCGAAGGCGGCGGCCTCGGGCTTGTTTTTTGATGCGGCGATAATCGCCACGGGGTAGCTGACGGGTTTTTCCAGGGGGATTTCCATAACGACCGTGACCTTGTCGCCGCCCTTTATGGCGTCGGTGGCGTAGACGAATCCGGCGTCCACCTCGCCGCGCGAGAGGTAGTCGAGCACCTGGCGCACGGATTCGGCCAGGATGCACCTGGGGGAGAGGGCGTCCCAGAGGCCGAGCTTTTCCAGGGCGGCCTTGGTGTAGCGGCCCACGGGCACGGTTTCGGGGTTGCCCACGCCGATCCTGGTTACTTTGGCGTCGGAGAGGGAGGCCAGGTTCTTCACGGTGCCGGTCCCGGCGGGGATGGCCAGGACCAGGGCGTTTTGGGCAAAATTGGTGCGGCTGGCGGTGTCGATCAGGTTCTTTGCGGCTGCGTCGTCCATGGTCTTCTGGTCGGCCGAGGCGAAGACGTCGACGGGTGCGCCCTGTTCGATCTGCTTGAGCAGCGGGCCCGAGGCCGCGAAGTTGAAGATCACGGTCACGCCGGGATTGGCCTTTTCGTAAAGGGGCTTGCATTCGGTGAAGGCGTCGGTGAGGCTGGCGGCGGCGGACACGGTGAGTTCTTTGGCCAGGGCCGGACAGGCCAGGGCCACGGTCAGGACCAATGAAAGGGCAACGCGTTTCATGACGGACTCCAGTGGTCAGATGTTGGGTTTGAGCAGTTTACCGGCCATGACCAGGATGACCACGCAGACGGCGGAGACGATCAGCACCAGGACATTGGCCAGGCGGTCGTTCCCGGCCTGCACGGCGGTATAGACGGCCAGGGACAGGGTCTGGGTCTTGCCCGGGATGTTCCCGGCGACCATCAGCGTGGCCCCGAATTCGCCCATGGCCCGGGCAAAGGCCAGCATGCCGCCGGACAGGATGCCCCGGAAGGCCAGGGGCAGGGTGACCTGGAAAAAGATGCGGGACTCCGAGGCTCCGAGGGTGCGCGCGGCGTTTTCCACGTTCGAGTCCACGCCGTCCAGGGCCGCCCGGGCCGATCGGTAAACCAGGGGGAAGGCCACCACCGTGGCCGCCAGGACGGCGCCTTCCCAGGTGAACATGAGCGTGACGCCGAAGGTCACTTCCAGCCAGGCTCCCAAAAGGCCGCGCCGTCCGACGAGGACGATCAGATAGTAGCCGAGCACCGTGGGCGGCAGCACCAGGGGCAGGGTGCATACGGCGTCCAGCCAGTCGCGCCCGGCAAAACGGTATTTTCCTATGAGCCGGGCCAGGCCCACGCCCAGGCACAGGGCGGCAAGGGTGGCCAGCAAGGCGACCTTGAGGGTCAGGGCCAGGGGGGCCAGGGCGGCGGCGTCAATCATGGGCGGCCTCGAGGGAATGGGGATGGCCGGGACGCAGGCCCCGGCAAGCGATGCCCGCCGACACCGCCGCAGCGGCGGGCGGGGTGGTTGCGGCCGCCCGGAACATGGGGCGTCGCGACAGGGGACGGCGGGGCGGCGGGGAGCCTGGATGCGGCAGTGGTTTTCTCATGGAGTCGGCACTATGGGTGCGGCGGCCAGCCGGGGCGTTTTTCGCTATGTTAAAAAAAACATATCTTAGCCTGATATTCCGGTTCAAGGCAACCCGGTCACCGATTCATCTCTTCCGGTGACTGATGGGGCGGTTTGACGAGACGGAAGGGGCGTCGCGTTGGATGTGAGCCAGGGCCGGTTTCCGCCGCCGGGCCGTCCGGCTGGAGGAACCGGACGGGCGGGCGCGGCGGAACGGTGGAGGCAGGGCAACCTGTGATCAGCGGGGCCAAGCCGGCGGACAGCCGCCCTGACGGGCCTCACCCCGGCAGGCGGCACGGGCCAGATGGCCTCCTGGAAAATCGCCGGCCTCGGGGTGTTCAGGGCATGGAACAAGGCCCAGTTCGGCGTCGAAGGCGGCATGGGAGGCCCCGGGAAGGGATTCCAGGATCAGGGCGGCCAGGATGATGACGGCCAGGACGATGGCGATGAACATGGCGACCTCCTCGCAGGGTGATGATTCCAAGAAAGCAAGGGGTGTGCCATAAAAATATTCAGTGATGGAGGATGGTTGAAAAAACGAGCAACATATTGTCTGGCGACGATATTGTCTCGCGCAACAAAAATGTAGGGAAGTCGTCCGGGCGGGTCAGGGATTGGCTGAGGCGAAGCGGGCCACGCCCTGGGCGATGGCCCGGGCCATGCGTTCGCGCCGGGCCGGGTCGGTCAGGGCCAGTTCCTCGTCGCGGTTGACGATGACCCCGGCTTCCACCAACACGGCGGGCATCTTGGCCCGGTAGAGGACGGCCAGGCCGTCGTAGCGGTACAGGCCGCGTTCGGGATCGACCAGTTCCCGGTTCTCGCCGGGAATGGGTTCGGCGTGGTGGGCGGTGGGGGTGAAACCGGCGTTTCGCAGGCTCTCCCCGACGGCCTGCCCCAGGGCGATGCTGGCCTCGGATGCCGGGTTATTGGCCGAAAAAAAGAGACTGTAGCCGGAAAACCGGTCGCAATATCTCCGCTGCCGGCCGTCGAAGGGCCAGGCCGCAAGATAATGGGGCTGCACCGAATCATGGTGGATGGAAAGCAGGATGTCCGCTTTTTTGCGGTTGGCCAGGGCGGCGCGTCCGGCCGGGGGGACGTCCGTCCCGGCCTCGTCCATGAGAAAGGCCCGGACCAGCCCGGCGGCGCGCAGGTGGGCCACGACCAGCCGGGCCAGTTCCAGATTGAAGCGGTATTCGGGCACGCCCCGGGCGCTTGTGGCCCCGGGGCGCTTGTGGCTGTGCCCCACATCCACGGCCACCACCGTCTCGGCCAGGGGTTTCCCCGGCCGGGCGCCCGCCCATGCGCCGTGGACCGCCAGTCCGGACAGCACCAGGACCAGAAGGGTTCGCCCCAGGCGCTTCATGGCTGGCCGGTCTTGGTTTTGGCCAGAACCGACTGCATTTTTCCGGTCAAGCGGCCCATGGGGCCCTTGCGGCAGTCCAGGCGCAGGGCCACATGGATGCGGCCGCAGTCGGGCTCCAGGGCCTTGTAGCAGGCCGCCACCACGGCCATGACCGACTCGAAGGTCTCGCCCTCGATGCTGGTGGCCATGGGGCCGAAGACGTGGGGCAGGCCGCTTTGCCGGATCGCGTCCACGGCCCGGGCCACGTAGGGGCTCACCGAGTCCCCCTTGTCCATGGGAAAGATCGACAGTTCGGCCATCACGCTCATAAAATGCCCTCCTTTCAATCGACGTGGTAGGTCACGCTGTCCATGCGGCCCAGGTCGTCCATGACCACCAGCCGGTGCCGGCCCGGCGCGAGATCCACGAACAGCCGATCCGAGGCGGTTCCCTGGGCCACCAGCAGGCCGTCCTGGTACCAATAGACCTTTGAGGCCGGGGCGGCCACGTGGGCCGTGAGCGACAGGCGCTGGAAGGCTGTGGGGACGTCCCGGCGCAGGGAATAGGGCGCGCCCGCAGTGGGCGAGACGATGCGCGGCGGCTCGCCCCCGGCCACCTCGGCGCAGTCCGGATGGGGCGGCGGCGGGGCCGGGAAGGCGATGCCCGCCGAACGCCACCAGGCGCACAGCTCTGCCGGATATTCGGTCACCACCTCAGGCCGCGAGGCGTGGCGTTCCAGGCATTCCCCGGCCAGCCGCAGCCCCTGCGCCACGTCCACGTGAATCTGCCGGTGTACGGTGCAGGGGGCGAGCTTCGTGACCCCGGGGATGGTGGTGACGGTGATCCGGCGGTCGCAGTACGGCCCGGGCAGGTCGTGGCTCTCGGCGCAGACCTCCACCTGGGCCAGGTTCAGGGGGCCGGGGTCGGGCAGGCGCGAACCGTTGCGCTCCACGGCCCGGAAAAGCTCGAAGAGGATGGGACCGGCGTGGACCGCGCCAGAGATGCCCTTGACCGGGGTGGCGTCCATGTTGCCCACCCAGACCCCGACGACATGGTCGGCGGAATAGCCGAAGGCCCAGGCGTCGCGGTGGCCGTAGGAGGTGCCGGTCTTCCAGGCCACGGCCGGAACGCCCAGGGCCCGCTCGAAACCGCCGGGCAGGTCGGGACGCTCCACCTTGGCCAGGATCTCCGTGGTCAGGGCGCAGGACTCGGGGGAAAAAAGCCGCAGGCCCGTCGTGGGGGAGTCGGGAAAAAGACGAGGGGGAACATGCTCGCCCCCGGCGGCCAGGGTGGCGTAGAAGCCGGTCAGGGACAGAAGTGTGACCTCGCCGCCGCCCAGGACCAGGGACAGGCCGTAATGCCGGGCGGGCTTGTCCAGGGTGGTCAGGCCCCCGCGCATAAGCAGGGCGTGGAAGCCCTCGGCCCCCACGGCGTCCAGAAGGCGCACGGCCGGGACGTTGAGGGAGGTGATGAGGGCCGCCTGGGCCGTGACCCGGCCTCGGAACAGGCCGTCGTAGTTTTTCGGGGCGTAGCCGGAAAAGGCGGTGGGGATGTCCAGGAGGAGGGTCTCGGGAATGATGATCCCGGCGTCCATGGCCATGGCGAAGAGAAAGGGCTTGAGTGCCGAGCCCGGGGAGCGGCGGATGACGGTTCCGTTGATCTGGCCGCTGCGGGCGGCGTCGAAGAAATGGGGCGAGCCGACCATGGCCAGGACGTCGCGGCGGGAGCGGTCCAGGATCACCGCGGACACGGAGCCGATGCCCTGGCTGCGCAGGCGTTCGGCGCGTCCTTTGAGGATTTCCTCGGCGGCCTTTTGCACGAAGGGATCGAGGACGGTCCGCACCAGGGGCTGGCCCGGACGTCTTTTTCTGGCCAGGTCGCAGAAATGGGGGGCCAGAAAGGGCGGTGTGACGGTATGATGCGGCACGGGCGTCGCCTTGGCCTCGGCGGCGGCCTGGGCGGAGACGGCCCCGCGCCCGGCGAGCTGGTCCAGGACCATGTCCCGGCCCCGGGTGGCGGCCTGGGCGTCGCGGGCCGGATCGAGGCGGGTGGGGGAGCGCGGCAGGACGGTCAAGAGGGCCGCCTCGCCCAGGGACAGGCGGCCCGGCGGCTTGCCGAAATAGAAAAAGGCCGCCGCGCCAACTCCCACGACGTTGCCGCCGAATGGGGCCAGGTTGAGGTAGGCCGTCAGGATCTCGTCCTTGGAATGGCGCATCTCCAGTTGCAGGGCCCGGAACATCTCCACGCACTTGGCGGACAGGGTGCGCGGCTTGGGCTCGACGAGACGGGCCACCTGCATGGTGATGGTGGAGCCGCCGCTTCGCACCCGACCGGCCAGGAGATTGCCCAGGGCGGCCCGGAGAAGCGACAGGGGGTTGATTCCCGGATGGTTCCGGAAATGCCGGTCTTCCGAGGCCACCAGGGTTTCCAGCAGGACCGGGGCGGTTTCGTCCAGGGTCACGGGAAAACGCCAGGCGTGATCCGCAGCCAGGTACAGGCGCAGGGGATTCCCGTTGCGGTCCTGGACCACGGTTGCGGCCGGGGGGTGCAGGCGGGCTTCCGGAAAGGGAAAGACGGCGTCGAGAAGGAAAAAGGCCGCGACAGGGATCAGGATCGCCGCAACGGCAGCCAGGAGGAAGCGCCTGCCCGGGCGGGGCGGGTTGATGCCTAGGAGGCCTTTTTTTCGCACAGGGTCTTGTAATCCTGGATGATGTCCAGCATGTCCATCTGCTGGTTGACCCGGCAATAGAACTCTTCCATGCCGATGGGCTTGGTCAGGAAGTCGTTGGCCCCGTTTTTGATGAACCGGGCGGTCTGTTCGCCGCCTGCGGCCGAGACGCCGATGATGGCCAGCCGGTCCTTGGGCCGGGTTTTGCGAATCTCGGTGATGAGCTCAAAGCCGTCCATGCGCGGCATGTGGTAGTCGGTGATGAGCAGGCGCACATCCGGGGTGTCGCGCAGGATGTCCAGGGCCACGGCCCCGTCCTCGGCCTCCATGACCCGGTAGTTCTGGTTTCCCAGCAGGGTGGCCATCTGGTGCCGGGCCAGCCTGGAATCGTCGGCCACGAGAACGGTGACCGAGAGGTTTTTGTGCAGCCGCTCGATGAGGTTTTCCATGTTGGCCACCTCGGCCATGGACTTGAGGAAATAATCCACCACGTTTTGCTCAAGGAGTTTTTTGCGGACCTCCTCGTCGAATGACGAGGTCATGACCACGGCGGGCACGGCGTAACGGTTGGCCAGGGCCACGATCTCGCCGCCGGCGTCGTCGGGGAGGTTTAAGTCCAGGACGGCGACGAAGATGTCGTCGCGGCTTTGTTCCATGATCTGGGCGGTCTCGGCCAGGGTGGCGGTGACCAGGGTTTCGTAGGGGGTCACGCCGCGAATATGTTCGCTCATGATCCGGGCCTGGATCCGGCTGTCCTCGACGATCAGCACCTTGGTTCCGTGGGGCATGGAGCACTCCTTTGCGTCTTGCCCGTGGGAGTAGCAGGAGACCCGGGGGATTGTCCACGCTGGAACGCAGGATGGGGCCTTCCGGGAGCGGGGAAAAGACGGGATAGGGTCGGCAACCTGTCCCGCGCCCAGCGGCGGCCCGGAGGCTGGGAACAAGATCCGGTACGGTTGTATGCGGGGGGGCCTGGATCGGGGATGGGAGGACACGGTGATGGCGATGGGAATTCTCGGGATCGAAGTGTGAGGTACGTGGCGGACGAGGCCAGATACGTTTCTCAAGCCGGGATGATGCGGGGCGAAATGGTATTTCAAGGTAACAAGGCAAGGAAAACGGGATGACGTGGAGACCTCAGCGGCCTGTCACGTCGGAGGGATGGGCTTGGGCGCGAGAGCGTGTCTCGATAGCACCCCAGGCGGGGTGCTGATGGGCCATTTTTGGGCACTTTCCGCCATCTCCGGAAAGGCCTTGACGCCCCGCGAGGCCGCGTGTATCAAGCATATCCTTTCGTCGGCCAGCATAGCTCAGTTGGTAGAGCAGCTGATTCGTAATCAGCAGGTCTGGAGTTCGAGTCTCCATGCTGGCTCCAGAAATTTCAAGGGCTGAAGACCATTTAGGTGGTTTTCAGCCCTTTTTCGATCCTCTCAAAAACGACCGGATTTTAGCCAAACTGACTGCAATTTACAGTCAGTTTGCACTCACCCCTGGAAAGCATCGTTTTGATGCGGCCCCTGCAGGATGGGTGGATGACGCCGTGCAGGCTAGCCCATAAGCTGCAAGGCCATGCGGGGCAGGGAGTTGGCCTGGGAAAGCATGGCCACGGCGGCCTGGGTCAGAATCTGCTGGCGCACGAACTCCGTCATCTCGGTGGCCACGTCCACGTCGGATATTCTGGATTCGGCTGCCTGGAGGTTCTCGGCCTGTATTTTCAGGTTGGTGATGGTGTTTTCCAGGCGGTTTTGTAGTGCGCCGAGGTTGGCCCGAATCTTGTCCTTGGAGATGATGGCGTTTTTGACGGTGATCAGCGCCTGTTGGGCCAGGGCCTGGGTGGAGATGGAGGAGCCGGAAGTCGTCGCTCCGGTATTGCCGATAACCTCATAACCAACATCGGGGTAATAATTCCAAGTTCCTCCAGGACCTTGAGTGAGCGCAATTGCAAGAATATCGTGATTGGTCGCCTCGCCTATGATCACGCGGTTCATATGGCTCGGAATATCATAAATGCTTACCGATGTACTGTTTGATATAAGTCCTGATGGGGGATTGGGAAAGTTGTTGTAAGTACCTCCGGTTTGTATGTTTCCCCACGTGTCTGATTCCAATAGCGTAAGGTTGTTTTCTGCTACGTATTCCGCTTCAGTTTGTCCGGTGGCTCCTGTGGATGAACCGCTGGAAAACCCCAAGGCGCTCGCCGTACACGTCCCAATCTGGATGTAGTAGTAATCTTCGGCGCAGTCGTTGGCGGTTCCAAAGTGGACCTTGAGCTTTCCGGTGGACTGCATGCCGGAACCGTTATGGATACTGCCTGAGAGGTTGCCATTTAAGAGGTAAATACCGTTGAAATCCGTGGCGTTGGCGATTCGGGTGATCTCCGAGGCCATGGCTTGGTATTCGGAATCGATGATGATGCGCTGGTCGGAGGTGTAGGTACCGGTGGCGGCCTGTTCGGCCAGCTCCTTCATGCGGATGAGCTTTTCGTCGATGACCCCAAGGGCGCCGTCGGCGGTCTGAATGAGGGAGATGGCATCGTTGGCGTTTCTGACTCCCTGGTTCAAGGCAGCAATGTCAGCCCGCATGAGTTCACGGACTGCCAAGCCTGCCGCATCATCGGAGGCTGTAGAGATGCGCAGTCCTGACGACAGTCTCCGTGTCGAGTCGGCCAGCGCCCCGTACTGGGTCGAGAGGTTGCGGGCCGCATTGGCCGCCATCAGGTTGTGATTGATTACCAGTGACATGGGCTGATCCTTTGTCGTGTTTGCGCCTCAAGTCTTTCTGGCAGATCATCCTGCCACGGCATGATTTGCTTATCGGATGGGACAAGGCAGGCGATAGAGGATGGTGACCAAAATATTGCACAATTCCACTCGTCGAGCTTTCGGGGCCTCATCCCTGGCTATTGCCTTCGATGCCATGGCACTTTCGGTCACTGGGAATGGTGAAATCGGAAGGAACGAGTGGTGCTGCTGTCCGAAATTGAGGTGATCAGGCAGGCTTTCCCGAAGATCGTGGGAAGAGGGTGATCAATGCTGGCCTACTTCCCACTTAAAAATGTTGCGCAATCTGGCAAAATTGTATCTAATATTATTCAGATATGGTATTCTTGCTGGATTGTTGGGGAAAGTGATGCGTATTGAACGGGTGGAAAAAAGGGGGGAACTCATGTCCGAGAAGCTTTCTCTGTTCCGTTATTCCGCAGTGCGTGGCCGATTACTCCGTGGCGCTGCCGTCTGCTTGGGCTTTCTTTCCCTGATCGTTCTTAATGATCCCGCGCGGGCCGAATTCAGGTTGCCCGATACGGGACAGACAAAATGCTATAATAATACCGACGAGATAGCGTGCCCCAGTCCAGGGCAGGCCTTTTACGGCCAGGATGCCAACTACGCGGAAACGCCGCCTGCCTATCGAAATAACGGCGCCACGGTCACTGACTTGGTCACCGGCCTCATATGGCAGCAAGCCGACGACGGGGTGAGACGGACCTGGAACGAGGCTGCAGCCTATTGCCAGGATTTGGACCAGGGCGGTTTTGACGACTGGCGACTACCTTTTCTTAAGGAACTTCTGAGCATCGTGGACGCGGGCCGGAATTCCCCGGCCATAAATCCTATCTTCACCAGCTCTTCTTCAACGGATATCTATTGGTCCGGAGAGGACTACGCCAGCTCCTCAAACTACGCCTGGGGCGTAAATTTCTACGCTGGCGCTTCGGTCTATAACGCCAAGACTCTAGGGGGGATGAAAGTCCGTTGCGTTCGCGGCAATTCCTGGCCAGGATCAGTATATGTGGACAGTGGCGATGGCACGGTCACTGACACATCCACCGGATTGGCCTGGGAGAAAGACGGGAGCACCTCCAGCATGTCCTGGGAGGCAGCCCTGGCTTGGTGTGAAAACATCACGACCGGACTCTATACGGACTGGCGCCTCCCAAACAAACGGGAGCTGGAGAACCTTGTGGATGTATCGCGAGACTATCCAGCCATTGATCCTGCCTTCACGGAATCAGGAAAGTTGTATTGGTCTGGCACAACGTATAATCCTGTTGGCTATCAAGGTTTCCATGACTCTGCCTGGCGTGTCAACTTCAATGATGGACAATCGCGCGATTACGGCAAGAGCGTTTCGTTTTATGCGCGATGCGTTCGCAGCGGCCAAGGGGAATTTTCCCCTGGTGCTGTCGACATGCTGCTGCTCAATGAGCAGTAGTGAAATAAGACCCGCATATGCGTATTTCGAGGACACGACTTAGCCCATAAGCTGCAAGGCCATGCGCGGCAGGGAGTTGGCCTGGGAAAGCATGGCCACGGCGGCCTGGGTCAGTATCTGGCGACGCACGAACTCAGTCATCTCGGTGGCCACGTCCAAGTCGGAGATGCGCGACTCTGCGGCCTGGAGGTTTTCAGCCTGGATTTGGAGATTGGAGATGGTGTTCTCCAGACGGTTCTGCAAGGCCCCGAGGTTGGCCCGAATCTTGTCCTTGGAGATGATGGCGTTCTTGACGGTTATCAGCGCCTGTTGGGCAAGGGCCTGGGTGGAGATGGAGGAAACGCCGGTTGATGACGGCGCGTCGTTGGTAACATCGACTTCACCGTAGAGCGTCGTCGCAGTCGGGTCCGTATGAAACAAACGGTATCGATTTGTTGCCGTGTCGTTAACCAGATAGTATCTATCCGACAGAGGAGGGGCTCCATTCTTTTCGTAGATTCGAAAGGCCGGGTCGTACCCAACCGCACTCTGAATCACGGCTGGCGCCCCGCTGCCGGCTGGCAACCAGTCCTGTGTCAAGTTGAGGTTTTGCGCTGAGGCAATGGATTCAGGCGTCACCGATCCCGATCTGGACGTACCGAATCCCAACGCGCTAGCAGTGCATGTCCCAATCTGGATGTAGTAGTAATCCTCGGCGCAGTCATTGGCGGTTCCGAAGTGGACCTTGAGCTTACCGGTGGACTGCATGCCGGAACCGTTATGGATACTGCCTGAGAGGTTGCCGTTTAAGAGGTAAATACCGTTGAAATCCGTGGCGTTGGCGATTCGGGTGATCTCCGAGGCCATGGCTTGGTATTCGGAATCGATGATGATGCGCTGGTCGGATGTATAGGTGCCGGTGCGGCCTGTTCGGCCAGCTCCTTCATGCGGATGAGCTTTTCGTCGATGACGCCGAGGGCGCCGTCGGCGGTCTGGATGAGCGAGATGGCGTCATTGGCGTTGCGCACGCCCTGGTTCAGGGCCGCGATGTCGGCGCGCATGAGTTCGCGGACGGCCAGGCCTGCGGCGTCGTCGGCGGCGGTGGTGATGCGCAACCCAGAGGACAAGCGCCGGGTCGAGTCGGCCAGCACCCCGTACTGGGTCGAAAGGTTGCGCGCCGCGTTGGCAGCCATCAGGTTGTGATTGATTACCAGTGACATGGGCTGATCCTTTGTCGTGTTTGCGCCTCAAGTCTTTCTGGCAGATCATCCTGCCACGGCATGATTTGCTTATCGGCAGATATAAGGCAGGAAATAGTGAGGGTTTGAAAATAATTGCACCATCCAGCTTGTCGAGATTCCAGGCTTTTTCCTCTCCTGTCGTGCCAAGGCACTCCTAGGCATGGGTAACGATGTCCTCGGGCTGGGCGTGAATTGCTGTTGGCGGAAGTAGTGGAGGGCAGACGCTACCGGGGATGAATTTCCCCTATGCCCCGCTTCTCGCGGAGCATGGCCAGCGCCTGCCGGATTTCCGCCAGGGGGACGCTGATCCTGTTTTCCTCCTGAAGCCGCCGCCGCACGGCTTCCGGTGTCCCGGGAAGGTTCTCGATCTTGCCCAAAAGCGAGACGAGGCTTTCGATAACCGACCAGGGATAGAACACCCAGCGCCATGTGCGCATGCGCTTTGCGGCATAGCCGGGTTTGAACTTCGCCGTGATCTTGTGGTGCAGGACGCCGACCCGGACCTCGGCCGGAGCCCCTTCGTTCTGGACGTACGCCTTTGCCACCGACAGGGTGACGCCCGTGTCGTTCACGTCGTCCAGGATGAGAACCCGCTTTCCGGCCACGTTCTCTGGCAGGCCGTGACGCACGGCGGCCTCCACCCCATGGTCAATCCCCTGGTAGTGTTCGAGCCGGATGGAAAGGAGCCGCGGCCTGCCGAGCCAGTCCGAGACGATCCTGGCCGGGGGCCAGCCGCCTCTGGCCACGCCAACGACGATCTCGGGATCGAATCCCGAGGCGCAAACCGTGTCCGCCAGCTTGCGGGCAAGGGCGTTGGCGGCGTTCCAGCTTATGTATTCGCACGGGATGGGAGCAGGCATGAAACCTTCCTTGTGGCGCCGGGCGGCAAGGCCCGCGTGTTTTCCCGGAATGACACATCCAGGCCCATCTCGTCATTTCGTGACAGATCGCCACGCCGTGATTTCAAGATGGGCGCGAAAGACGCTCCTATGGTTTTCGGATGGTCCGTCCAACTCCGATCCGTTTGAGGTCGGGAGGAAAGAGACCTGGAACGGGGGGTATCCATGGGGGCACCTGGAGCGGGATGACAGGGAATTCTCACGGATCCTTTTCATCTGAAAGAACTCCAGGGAAAAGTCCACTATACATGTTTCGGCCGAAAATGCTATGCACGCCTGGCAAAGATACACATCCTGATTGCGATCTGCCGGCATGTACCGTTCTTTTCCCGTGCCGGCTTCGAATCCCCGTGGAGGACGTCATGCTCAAGGATCATTTCGCCGCCTTGCGCCGCAGCTGCTGGCGCATGGAGGATCTACCCGATCTGCCAGGACCGGTCGCCATCTGGGGGGCTGGCACCCGTGGACGGCAGCTGCGCCGGGAATTGGACAAGCGCGGTGTGTCTACAGATTTTTTTATTGATAACGATATTATTCTTCAAGGTGAATTTATCGATGGAGTAGAGGTTCTTCCACTGGAATTGGCTTCACGCCGGGCCATTCTCCCCGTGTATATAAGTATTGAGAAGGGGTATGAAATGGCTATGCGATTGCGAAGATTGGGGTTCACAGATGTTTACTTCATCAATAACGGCTACAAGAGAACGCCGTTTCCAGTCATGGATCACGAGCCGGAAATCCTGCGGGTTCTCGATATGCTTGCCGATGAGGAATCACGCAAATGCTATCTCTCGGCACTGCATATGCGGGCCACTGGCTTGGCCGACACGGTGTATCCATCCCCCTATCCGCAATTCAAGCACCCGCTCGTCAAGCCTGATCCAGGGGACATCATTTTCAACTGCGGCGGCTTCGGGGGCTACGTGGCCGGGTATTTCGCACGGCTCACCAACCGCGACTGCACGATATACAGCTTTGAACCCTGCCCCGAGGTCTATGCCCGCCTGGTCGCCAACATCGCCGAGTGGCGTTTGACAGGCATTGTCTCCACAGTCAACATGGCCGTATGGAACGCGTGCGGCATGGTGGGTTTTGCCATGGAAACCCCCATGCAAGGCAACAGCAGGGTTTCGTCCGACGCGGCCCAGTCTTTGCCAGCCGTGGATATCGACAGTTTCGTACGAGCCAGGCATCTGCCCACTGTCGATCTCATCGAGATGGATGTGGAGGGCAGCGAGCCCCAGGCCTTGGCTGGCGCGGCCGAGATCATCAGGCGTCATCGGCCAAAGCTGCAGATTTCGCTGTACCACGCGGCCGAGCATTACTGGGAACTGCCCCTTCTCATCCACAGCCTCGTTCCCGAATATACGTTCTACGTCGGCCACCATTCGCATGCATTCCTTGAGACCATGCTGTATGCCGTTGTCCCCGAATAAGATTCCCGGGCAGTCTCTTCATGGTGAAATCCAAGGAGTCGCGAGGACGTACAGTGATCACTGGATGTTTACAGAGTTAATGTTGATTTTACATTTACCTGAATAGCAAGGACTCTACACATAGCAATGTCAAAAAAACTTCTCAACCTAGGCTGCGGTCGCAGGTATCACCCGTCCTGGGTGAATCTGGATGATGTCGCGTGTTCCACGGGAAGACTTTTAGCACAGGCCGGGTTCCACGACGTATCGGTATGTCCGGCACACCAGTCGCTGATTCCGGATTTCAACACCTATTGTTTCGATATCGAGCCGGATGGGTCGGTACGAAAACCGGATTCCTTGTTCATGGAGGCCACACGGTAGGGTTCGTTGCAAAATTCCGGGAACGTACGCCGCTGAGGTGTCGCGTGGTCCGCTGGATGAGGATTGCGCGACTTCCGGCCATTGGGAATGCCTGATCCTGAGGCCACAGCGGAATCGGACACGGGAGGTAAGCGACAGATTCCTGGGATGCGGCGCCAGGCCGTTTCGAACGGTGTCCGTCTCGAGATGCATCATAACAAAGACGCCGCGGAACCTGTCTTTGGCCTGTGAAAGCGGGATGCGAGGCGGGAAGGTGGCGTATTTTGTTGCAATGATTCCCGAAGCGTATATCATGAAAAACATGTGTCTGCCCGACGCAATCCTGGAGATGCGCCTGTGAATCATGCCCGTGTGATCTTTTGTACCCTGTTTTTGTTTTTTTTCGGGATGGCGGGGTGCTCTGAGGACATCTCGCGCGATGAACCCGCCAAGGCCGTTTCGGGAAAAACCCCGGTGGTGCAGCCCGAGGAGATTCATGGCTGGAAGGCCCTGGATGGCTCGCCCCTTGTCCCGCCGCCTGCGACCTTGGCCGGACCGATTCCCGCACCGGATGCCGGCCCTGGCACGCCGCCGCAAGCTTCCGCCGAAAAAGACCAGGCCCCTGTCCCTGCATCGGGCGCATCCTCCCTGTCCCCTCCGGCGTCCCAAGCCTCCACAACGTCGCCCCCGTCTGCACCGTCTGCCCTGTCCGCACCGGTACAAGCGTCACGCGGCGCATCCCCCCTCGACGCGGCAAAAAAGCTTCTGGTCGTGGTCACCCCGGACTGGAATGCCTCCCGGGCCGAGGTCACGCTCTATGCCCGCGACAGCCTTTCCGCCCCCTGGAAACGGATTGGAAGTCCGTCGCCCTGCCAGGCCGGCCGTAACGGCCTGGCCTGGGGACGCGGCCTGACCGAACCCCTCACGGCCGGACCACGAAAAAAGGAAGGCGACGGCAAGACCCCGGCCGGCCTTTTCCCGCTTCCCCTGGCATTCGGCTACGAACCTCCGGCCAAGGCCGCCCAGGCCGGAATCCGCCTGCCGTACCGGGAGCTGACCGCGTCCACGGTCTGCGTCACCGACCCCGATTCCGCCGTCTTCAACGACCTGGCCGACTCCAAAACAAGCACCGCCACCTGGACCCGCCAGGACCGCATGATCCGCGACGACAACGCCAACCGCCTCGGCGCGGTCATCGGCCACAACCGCCCCGATCCGCAACCATCCCTCGGCTCCTGCGTGTTCCTCAATCTCGAACCCGGTCCCGGCAAACCCACCGGCGGCAGCATCGGCTGCCCGGAACCGCTCCTGCGCGAGATGCTCTCCTGGCTCGAGCCCGACGCCAAGCCGCTCATCGCCATCCTGCCCCAGCCAGCCCTCGCCGCCGCCCAGTCGGCCTGGGGCCTGCCGAGATAAGAGGGGAGGAGAGTGGGGGCGCCGCCCCCACACCCCCGCCAGGGGGGTAACCCCCCTGGACCCCGTAACGTGCGGCCCTGCACCCGCTTGTGCGCAACGCACAAGCGGGTGCAGGGCCGCAAAGTTTCGGTTCCAAGGGCGTAACTCTTGTCCGGAGCGATGTTTCATCCGGAAACACGCGTTCCGGCGTCCGGCCGGGCTGCACAGCAGCCGGCCGGACGCCGGTGACGGGGGGGCCGGGGGGACCATTGTCCCCCCGGGCGGGGTCCGGGGCGGCAGCCCCGGTTTCTTAACCGAGGGGGGTGTTGGCGATCATGGACCAGACGCCGCAGGGGCAGACGCCGGCGCAGAAGCCGCAGCCGATGCACTTGTCCGGGTCGCTGACCATCTCGAATTTCTTGCCTTCCAGGGCCTTGCGGGTGATGGCCCCGCGCGGGCAGATGGCCTCGCACAGGCCGCAATCCCGGCAGGAACCGCAGGAGGAGCATTCCGAGGCGCAGTGACCCATATCCGTGAAGGAGGGAATGCGCGGATCGAAGTATTCGAGTTTGACGCGCGAGTAGGCGATCATCTCCCGGGTATCCGGAGTGGGGCGGCGTCCGGCCAGCATGTCGCCGATGGCCAGGGCAGCCTTGCGGCCCATGCCGATGGCGTCGGTCAGAAGGCCGGGCTTCACGATGTCGCCGATGGCGAAGACCTTGGATTCGGAGGTCTGCCCCTGGTCGTTGACCACCACGTAGCCCCGGTTGGTGGCGATGGTATCGGGCAGAAAATCCAGGTCCGGCTGGTCGCCGATGGAGAAGATGACGGTATCGGCGGGAATGACCTCGCCGGTGGTCAGGACCAGGCCTTCGGCGGTGATCTCCTTGGTGAAGCAGGGCCAGCGGAATGTCGCGCCCACGGCCTCGGCGTCGGCCTTTTCCTTGCCGAAGGCGGCGGGCTTCTGGATGTCGATGAGCGTGATCTCCTGGGCCCCGAATCGGGCGGCCTCGGTGGCCACGTCGCAGCCCACGTTGCCCGCTCCCACGATGACCAGACGCTTGCCGGATTTGGCCTGGCCCTTTTTGGCGAGCTTGAGGAAGGTCAGGGCCGGGATGGCCTTGTCCGCGCCGGGAACGGGCAGGACGCGGGGCTTTTGGGCGCCCACGGCCAGCACGGTGAAGTCGTTGGCGTCGACGATGCCCTGGAATTCGTCCCTGGTGAGCGTGTGCTTGAGGTGGACGTGGGGCAAGACCTGGCGAACGCGCTCAAGTTCGGCCTCAACGACCTCCTTGGGGATGCGGGAGCCGGGGATGGCCGAGGAGATCTTGCCGCCCAGCTTCTCGTCCATGTCGTAGACCACGGCGTCATGTCCCTGCAGGCGGATCTGCCAGGCGGCGGAGATGCCCGCCGGGCCGCCGCCGATGACCGCGACCTTCTTGCCGGAAAGCGGGGGCAGGGCGGGAACCTTGCTCGACACCCCGGCCTTGCCCAGGAAGGTGATGTCCACGGGCGCCATGCTTTTGGTGGCCCGGGTGCAGCCCTGCATGCACAGATGCGGGCACAGGTAGCCGCAGACGGTGGCCGGGAAAGGGGTGTAGGCCATGGCCAGGTCCACGGCCTCGTCCACATGGCCGTCCCGGATGAGCTGCCACCGTTCCTGGACGGGGATGCCCGTGGGGCAGCTGGACTGGCAGGGGGCCTTGTGGCGCTTGTTTTCCCACACGGGGACATAGCGGCGCATTTCGCCGGTGACGATCAGCGGGATGGGGCTGCGGTCGAGCGGGGTCAGGTCGCCGATGAGCCCACCCATGCCCAGCTCGCGGTCCCAGACCTGGGCGCGGAAGGCGGCCATGGAGCGCCGTGAGGCGTTGGCTTTTTCGTAGGGGCTTTTGGCCACGATGAGCTGCCACTGCTCGCGCACGGAGAGGGTGTCGAGGAGTTCCGGGCGATGGATGGCCTTGAGAAAACCACGCAGGTTGGTGGTCAGCCAGTCCCAGTCCGCATCGCTTATGGGCTCCAGGCGGGCGTCCTTCTGGGAAAACCCCTTGTGGGGGCCGCGCACGAAGATGCGTCCGCCGACCATGCCCACACAGGGGCGGAATCCCAGGACGTTTTCGGGATCCTGGGGATTGTGCCCGCAGACCACGGCCGTGCCGCCGGCCATGAATTCGGCGAAGGAATCGCCGGTGGAGCCGAGCACCCACAATTCGGGCGGGGTGAACCGGGGGTTGGCCTTGGTCATGGTCATGCCCCGGGAGCCGATGTTGCCCCCGACCATGACCTTGCCCTGGGCCATGGCGTTGGCGACGCCGTTGGAGGCGTTGCCGTGGACCACGATCTCGGCCCCGGCGTTGAGCCAGCCCACATCGTCCGAGGCCGGACCCAGAACATTGATGCGGGTGTTGGGGAAGCCCATGGACCCGACGCGCTGTCCGGCCGAGCCGGTGATGGCCACGGTGATGGGCTCTTTTTCGGAAATCCACAGCCGGCCGCCCAGGCCGTGCTGGCCGTGGGCCTCAATGGCCAGGTCGCGGGCTCCCTGGGTGACGGCGCGCTGGATGCGTTCCTCGAGGATGCGCGATTCCACGCGGCGGCCGTCTTCCTGTCCGCTTATATGGATGGTCGTCGAAGCGTTTCGTGCCATGGTACGGTCTCCAAAGGCTGTTGCGGATGCGCCGGTGACGCTCCCGTCGTTCAGGTAAGCGTCGGTCGGACCTAGACCACGTATTTGATCTTGAGCCGGTCGGCGGCGTGGTGGTCGCTGATTCCCAGGGCGTCGGACATGCCGATGGGCAGCGAGGTGGAGCGCCCGAGGGGGGCCACGATCTTTCTCAACTCCACGTCGAAGGACACGAAGGTGTCCACCAGCCGTTCGGCCACCTTTTCCGGGTCCAGGCGGCGGTAGACGCGGGGATCCTGGGAGGTGATGCCCTTGGGGCAGACGCCGATGTTGCACACGTTGCAGCGGTCGACTTCCGAGCCTACGCATCCGGCGGCAGACTGCATGATGTACTTGCCCACCTGGACGGCGCTGGCCCCGAGCATGATCAGGGACGCGGCGTTGGCGGCCAGGTTGCCGTTTTTGCCGATGCCGCCGCCGGCGATGAGCGGGATCTCGTTCTGGCGGCCCTGTTCCACCAGGGACAGGTAGCAGTCGCGCAGGTTGGAGGCGATGGGGTGGCCCATGTGGTCCATGGATACGGCGTAGGCCGCGCCGGTGCCGCCGTCCTCGCCGTCGATGGCCAGGGCCGCGGCGAAGGGGTTGCGCACCAGGTTGTTTAAGACCGCGCCGGCCGTGGTGGTGCCCGAAATCTTGGGATAGACCGGAACCCGGAATCCCCAGGCCATGGACATGGACTGGATCATCTTGGCCACGGCCTCCTCGATGGAGTACTTGGTCTGGTGGGTGGGGGGGCTGGGCAGGCTCACGCCCGGGGGCACGCCCCGGATGGCGGCGATGAGCTTGTTGACCTTGTGCCACATGAGAAGCCCGCCGTCGCCGGGCTTGGCCCCCTGGCCGTACTTGATCTCCACGGCGCACGGGTCTTCCTTCATCTCCGGGATGGCGTGGATGATCTCGTCCCAGCCGAAGTAGCCGCTGGCGATCTGCAGGATGACGTACTTGAGGAAGCGCGAGCGCAAAAGGCGCGGCGGGCAGCCGCCTTCGCCGGTGCACATGCGCACGGGCATGTGCAGCTCCTCGTTCAAGTAGGCCACGCCCATCTGCAGCCCCTCCCACATGTTGGGGGAGAGGGCCCCGAAGGACATGCCGCCGATCATCAGCGGATAGATCTCGCGCACGGGCGGAGTCCAGCGGCCCTCGGCGAAGGCGGCCATACCTTCCTCGGGGGGCAGGATGCGGCCCAGAAGCGTGCGCAGCTCGAACTCGTGGCGCCCGGCGTCCAGGGCCGGGTCCGTGAGCATGGAGATGCGGATGAACTTGATCTGGTCCAGCAGGCTGCCGGGATCGTTGCGCCGGCCGCCCCTGGTGCGGGGCTGGCCGCCACGGTTGTTGTGGAACTTCAGCGTGGTGGCCTCGGGGTGCGACGTGGGCTGGATGGAGTTGTTGGGGCACACCATGTTGCACATGCCGCAGCCGATGCAGCGGTAGGCCGGGTCCGTGCGCTGCCGGATGCCCTGGTAGACCGTGACGCTCTCACCGGGCTTGTTTTTGAGGCCCAGGGAAGCGGACACCTCGCGTTTGCGGAACACCCCGAGCTCGATGGCGCTCACCGGGCACACGGCGGTACACCGCCCGCACAGGGTGCAGGTGGACTTGTCCCAGTCAAGCACCCAGGGGAGATCCTTGAGGCTCAGTGTGGACGGAGTAATGACTGGCTCTGACGGCATATTTTCACCTCACGGCAATCCGGCCCGACAATGGCCGTATCGAGATACATGGGTTGGAAATCCTTGGTCCGGTCACGCTCGGGGATGGCTTCGTTCAGGCCGCAAATCTCCGAGGAGAAGGCGAAGATGCCGGGACGGCCGCCCACCACGCCGGGCCGCAGCTTCTTGCGATCCTGAACCATGAACATGGACCCGTCCGGGGTGCAACCGATGACGCAGTTGGGGCCGTCGATGGTCAGCTTGCGGCATACGTTTTTGATGTTGGCCAGAAACGCCCGGTCGGGGTGGCTCTCCAGTTCCTGGTCGGCCAGGGGGGTGATGACGTGCTTGTAGGACTCGATCCCGAGCCCCAGCCGCTTCAGGGTGAAATGCAGGATATGGGTGAAGACCTCGGAGTCGGACTGGTAGCCCTCGTAGCCGGTGACGCCCCGGGAGGACAGGTATTCCCGGATGGGCACGAAGGCCGTGTTCTCCCCGTTGGTCATGGTGCTTATGCCCTGGATGAAGAAGGGATGGCAGGCATAGAGGTTGATGGCGTAGTTGGTGTTCTGCCGTCCCTGGGCCAGGATGCGCTTGGCGAAAAACTCCTCGCGGCCAAGCCCCAGGTATTCGGCGATGGTCACCGGATCGCCCACTTCCTTGATCATCACCGTGTCCGGCCAGAAGCTGAAGACCTTGATATCCTCGTTGTCAGCGCCCATGTGGCGCAGGTCGAGGCGGGCCTGGACCAGGGCGGCCTCGCGCCTGTCCGTTGGCATGTCCTTCCATTCGGCCGAGGGTTCGTAGGCCCGGGCCAGGTAGGTGCCGCGCCGGGGGGTTCCGGCCGGGGGGTCGGCTTTGGGCGTGATGGCCACGGTGTGCTTGGCCAAAAAGCCCTTGCTCATGGCATATTCGTCCAGAAGCCGCAGGCCCTTTTCGGTGAAGATGCCCGAGAGGATGGGGCAGTCCGGCAACTGGCCGAAGGGACCGCCGAGCCCGCCAAGGAAAAGTCCCACGCCGGAACCGTCATGCCCTTCCTTCATGACGTTTAGGGCATTGACGGCCAGCATGGGCGAAACCGGCTCCTGGCTGGTGAGGGCAAAAAGACGACACATGGTTTCCCCCAAAATTGTGAATTTCCCGACACGATTGCGTGGAGGGGAAACTTCAATAATGTTTCGACCGGGGGTACGTCAAAGAATAGTTTCCTATTCGGCGTTTTTTTTGCCCCGGCGTTTGACTTTCCCCGCCTTCGGGTGTCTGATCCATCCGTCCCGGCGGCACAGCCCGCCGGGTCAACCCCATGGAATCCACACTCGGCATCGACATCCTCCCCCAGCCGGACGACACCACCTGCGGGCCCACCTGCCTGCACGCCGTCTATCATTATTATGGAGACCGCATCCCCCTGGAGCGGGTCATCCGGGAAGTCCCCACCCTGGCGGGCGGCGGCACACTGGGGGTGCTGCTCGGCAGCCACGCCCTGGCCCGGGGCTACGGGGCCAGGCTCTACACCTTCAACCTGCGGGTCTTCGATCCCACATGGTTCGTCCCCGGCGCGCCGGACATGGGCAGCCGCCTCACCGAGCGCATGAAGGCCAGCGACGATCCCAAGCTTAAGCTGGCCTCCCGGGCCTATCTGCGCTTTTTCCGACGCGGCGGGGAGATCGTCTTCGAGGATCTGACGGCCTCGCTCATCCGGACCCTGCTGACCCGGGGCCTGCCCATCCTCACGGGGTTGTCGGCCACCTATCTGTACCGTACGCCCAGGGAGCGCGACGACGAGACGGGCAGGATCGTGTACGACGACGTGCACGGCGACCCGTCCGGGCATTTCGTGGTCATCAGCGGCTACAACCGCGAGGCCCGCACCACCCGCATCGCCGATCCGCTCCTGCCAAACCCCATGAGCCAGGGGCAGCACTACGACGTGCCGCTTACCCGGCTCATCTGCGCCATCATGCTGGGAATCCTGACCTACGACGCCAACATGCTGGTGGTATTTCCGCGCCGGGTGAAGGCCAAAAAACGTAAATCCAGGAGATAAGACGTGTCCGTTTTGGTGGTTATCGAAAATCCCGAGGAGTGCTCCCTGGTCTTTTCGGGGGTCGAGCCCGTGGCCGCGCGGTCCTATCTGGCCGACGACTCCTTTCCGGCGCTCAAGGGCGTCAAGATCTTCAACCTGTGCAAGTCCTACCGCTACCAGAGCATCGGCTACTACGTGTCGCTTCTGGCCGAGGCCCGGGGGCACAAGCCCGTGCCGGGCATGGTGACCATCCAGGACATGAAGTCCCAGGCCATGATCCGCATGGTCTCGGACGAGCTGGAGGAACTCATCGGCAGGCAGCTGGCGGACCAGGAGCCGCGCAAGATCAGCGTGAACATCTATTTCGGCAAGACCCCGGACAAGATGTTCGAGCCCGTGGCCTCCCGGCTGTTCAAATCCTTCCCGGCCCCGTTTTTGCGCGCCGATTTCGGCTGCTCGGCCTGCTGGAACCTGCAGAACATCTCGCCCATAAGCGTCAAGGACATCCCGGCCACGGATCGGGAGTTCGCCCAATCCATGGCCTCGGAGTACTTCGCCGGGAAAAAACTGGTCATCCCCAAGCGGCCTGTCAACCGCTACGACCTGGCCATTCTCTACGACCCGGCCGAGAAGCACCCTCCGTCGGACCAGAAGGCCCTGAAAAAGTTCGTCAAGGCCGCCGAGACCGTGGGCCTGGGCACGGAACTGATCACCCGCGACGACTCCAACCGCCTCTCCGAATTCGACGCCCTGTTCATCCGCGAAACCACGAGCGTGGACCACCACACCTACCGGCTGGCCCGCAAGGCCCTGGCCGAGGGCCTGGTGGTCATCGACGATCCGGAATCGATCCTGCGCTGCTCCAACAAGGTCTACCTGGCCGAGCTCATGACCCGCTACCGGGTTCCCGTTCCCAAGACCCTGATCCTGCACAGCAAGAACATCGACCAGGCGTTGAACGAATTTTCCCTGCCCTGCGTGCTCAAGCAGCCCGACAGCGCCTTTTCCCAGGGCGTGGTCCTGGCCCGGGACAAGGACCGCCTCCTGAAGGAGGCCAAGCGGCTTTTGGCCAAATCCGAGCTGGTCATCGCCCAGGAATACGTGCCGTCAACCTTCGACTGGCGCATCGGCATTCTGGACCGGCGGCCCCTTTTCGCCTGCAAGTACCACATGGCCGCCAAGCACTGGCAGATACTGCGCAAGGACGGCTCCGGCCGGGAGGTCTACGGCAAGGTGGAGACCATGCCCGTGACCAAGGCCCCAAAAACCGTGGTGCGCATGGCCCTCAAGGCCGCGAACCTCATCGGCGACGGCCTCTACGGCGTGGACCTCAAGCAGATCGGCAAGAAGGTCTACGTCATCGAGGTCAACGACAACCCCAACATCGACGCCGGTTACGAGGACGAGGTGCTCCAGGACGACCTGTACCTGAAGATCATGGAGGTCTTTTTGAAGCGCATCGAGGCCAGAAAGTCCGGGAGCATGGTCCCGTGAGCCGCCGTCCCTACCATCTCTTCCAGGTCACGGGGCTTGAGATCGAATACATGATCGTGGACGCGGCGACCCTTAGGGTGCTGCCCCGGGCCGATCTGGTCTTGCGCGATGCGGCCGGGGGAGCGGTCTCGGACGTGGAATTCGAGGACGTCTCCTGGTCCAACGAGCTGGTGTCCCACGTCATCGAACTCAAGACCTCGGGGCCGGTGCCGCGACTGGCCGGAACGGCGGCGGCCTTCCAGGCCCACGTCCGGCGCGTCAACGCCCTGCTTGCCCGGCACGGGGCCAGGCTTATGCCCACGGGCGCCCATCCCTTCATGGACCCGGCCACGGAGACGGTGCTGTGGCCCCATGAATACGGCCCGGTCTATGAGGCCTTCGACCGCATCTTCGGCTGCAGGGGCCACGGCTGGTCCAACCTGCAGAGCATGCACGTGAACCTGCCGTTTTGCGGCGACGAGGAGTTCGGCCGCCTGCATGCCGCCATCCGCCTGCTCCTGCCCATCATGCCCGCCCTGACCGCCTCCACGCCGGTGCTCGATGGCCGCATCACCGGCATGCTCGACAGCCGCATGGGGTTTTACGGGAAAAATTCCGCCCGGGTGCCTGCCGTGGCCGGGCTGGTGGTGCCCGAACCGGTCTTTGACGAGGCTTCCTACCGCCGGGACATCTTCCAGCGCATGTACCGGGACATGGCCCCCCTGGACCCGGAGGGCCTGCTGTGCGACGAATTTCTCAACGCCCGGGGGGCCATCGCCCGCTTCGACCGGGGGGCCATCGAGATCCGCGTCCTGGACACCCAGGAATGCCCGGCAGCCGACGTGGCCGTGGCCGGAGTGATCCGCGCCGTCCTGGCCGCCCTGGCCCAGGGCCGTATCGGGGATATCGGGCGGCACCGGGACATGGACACGGCGCGGCTGGCGGGCATCCTGCGCGCGGTCATCCGCGACGCGGATACGGCGGTCATCGTCGATGCGGACTTTCAGGCCGCCCTGGGGCTGCCGTCCGGCCGAATCACGGCCACCGACGCCTGGCGGGCGTTTCATGAGACCGTGGGGCCGGACCTGGAGGACGACCCGGCCTGGACAGTGCCCCTGGAGACCATCCTGGGCCGGGGATGCCTGGCCCGGCGCATCCTGGCCGCCCTTCGCGGCGACGTCTCGCGTCCCAATCTGGTGGCCGTCTACCGGCGGCTGGCCGACTGCCTGGAGGCCGGGGAGGTCTTTCATGGCTGATGCCGGATCGCCTGGGAAACCGCCCGGGAAACCATCCGGCGGGCCGGCCGCTCATCCCCATGGATGCGCGGCGGCGGTGGTGGTCACCTGCGAGCACGGCGGCAACCGGGTGCCCCCGGAAGTGGCCCACCTGTTCACCACCCGGGGCGATCATCTGGCCGGGCACGGCGGTTTCGACGCCGGGGCCCTGGAGATGGCCCGGGCCGTGGCCGCCGCGTTCGACGCGCCGCTTTTTTACACAACCGTGACCCGGCTGGTGGTGGACCAGAACCGCTCCATCGGACATCCCAAACACTTTTCAAAGTATACCAAGGGGCTGCCCCGGTCCGTGCGGCAGGGACTTATCGACGCCCACTACCGGCCCATGCGCCGGGAGGCCCTGGCCGCCGTCAGCGACTTTCTGGAGGCCGGGAAGACCGTCGTCCATCTGGCCTCCCACAGTTTCGTGCCGATCTGGCGCGGCGTGGCCCGGACCATGGACGTGGGGCTCTTATACGATCCCCGCCGGGAAGGGGAGCGGGATCTGTGCGCAGCCTGGAAGGCGCGGCTGGCCACGGCCCGGCCGGAACTGCGGGTGCGCCGCAACGCGCCCTACAAAGGCGTCTCCGACGGGCATGTCACGGCCCTGCGCAAGCGTTTCCCGGCGGGCTACCTGGGCATCGAACTGGAGGTGAACCAGGGGTTCGTCACAACGGACCGGCCGGTCTTCGAGACGCTAATGCGCCTGATCCCCGCCACCCTGGCCGCCGCCCTGGCCGATACCGGTCTTGCCTGGGGCGGCATGCGGCCGCCGCCGTCTTGACATCGCCCTGCGGCGCGCGCATGTGAACCTATGACGGAAACTGCGGCCAGGCCGCATGGCGAGGACGACTCATGGCGAAAGACAATCCGGACGCGGAGGGCGGGGTGGCCACCCAGAGCGCCGACGAGGTGCGCCGGTTATTGGCCGGGACGCCTCCGGAGGCGGTCAATCTGGTGGATGTGCGCCAGGACTGGGAATACCGGGAATTTCATCTGCCCGGGGCGCGGCTTGTGCCCCTGGGGGAACTGGCGGATCGGCTTTTTGAGCTTGACCGGAAAAAACCCACGGTGACCTATTGCCGTTCCGGCCATCGCAGCGCCGCCGCAGCGGCGATCCTGGCCGGGCAGGGGTTTTCCCCGGTGATCAATCTGGCCGGAGGGGTGCTGGCCTGGGGCGGGGCCGGTGCCGCCGGCCCAGTGGGGCAGGGGATGGCCTTTTTGCCGCCGGGAGCCGGTCCCGGGGAGATCTTCCGGACGGCCTACGCCATGGAGGTGCGTCTCGGCGCGTTTTATGACGCCCTGGCCGGCAAGGCCGCCGATCCCGCGGTGTCGGACACCTTCCGCAGGCTGGCCGGATTCGAGGCCAAGCACAAGGCCATGGTCCTGGCCCTGTGGCGCGCAAGCGGGGCGGCGGTTCCGGATGCGGCGGACCTCGATGCCGCCGTGTCCGAAAGCCCATCCGGCGAGGCCCTGGAAGGGGGGCTTCGTGGCGAGGCCTATCTTGCCGGACGAGGCGGCGCGCCCGAGGATCTGCGCGATGTCCTCGAGCTGGCCATGGCCGTGGAGGCCCAGGCCCAGGATCTGTATGTGCGGTGCGCCCGCGAGGCGGCGTCCGAGGACAGCCGCGAGGCCCTGCTGCGCCTTTCCCGCGAGGAAAAGGGACATTTGGCGGCTCTGGCCGTGCTTTTGGACCGGATGACGCACAAAAACGAAATCTAACATGGAGGGAACATGGCCCCGGTCAATTTTCTGTTGAACATCCTGTGGCTTCTGCTCGGCGGGTTTTGGATGGCCATGGGCTGGTACCTGGCGGGCATCATCATGTTCGTGACCATCATCGGCATCCCCTGGGGCCGGTCCTGCTTCGTCATCGGCAACCTGTCCCTGTGGCCCTTCGGCAAGGAGGTGGTCAACCGGGAGCTGGTCACCGGCCGCGAGGACATGGGAACCGGGGGATTCGGGCTTCTGGGCAACATCATCTGGTTCGTCCTGGCCGGGATCTGGCTGGCCATCGGGCATATCCTGGCCGCCGCCCTCAACTTCGTGACGATCATCGGCATTCCGTTCGGATTTCAGCATTTGAAGCTGGCCATGCTGGCCATGGCGCCCATCGGGAAAACGGTGGTGGACAAGGTCTACGATTAACAAATGGTGAAAAAAACTGGTTTTTTTATCGGGATTCCCTGCCGCCGCCGCATGTGAAACCGCCGCGGCGGTCACGGCGTCCTACGGCAAGGCCGTGGGGGACAAGGCGTAGGGCTCGCGGCGAGACCATGCCGGATATGACCCGCAACGAAAAGGTAAAGTGATACATGAAGTGGCCGTATCTCCTCATGGCCCTTACGGCGGGCATCCTGATTCCGGTCCAGGCGGGCATCAACGCCCTTTTGGGCCGGATGGTGGGCGGGGCCGAGGCCGCCGCGTTCATCTCCTTTGCGGTGGGAACGGCCGTGCTGGCCGCCTACCTGCTGGTGTTCCGCATCTCCCTTCCCCTGGGGCAGACCGTTGCCGCCGCCCCCTGGTGGTATTGGACCGGCGGGGCCTTCGGGGCCTTTTTCGTGGCCGCTTCGGTCCTTTTGGTACCAAAGCTGGGGGCCGGGGTCATGGTTTCGGTGATCATCGCCGGGCAGATCGTGGCCTCCCTGGCCCTGGATCATTTCGGCGCCCTCGGCTATCCGGTGCGGCCCATGGATGTGCAGCGGGTGGTGGGGGCGGCGCTTTTGGCCGCCGGGGTGTTTTTGATCAAAGGATAGGGGAGGGGGCCGCAGCCGGAAACGGCGGGGCGGGGCATCCGCCGGGAGGCCCTATCTGGCCGCCGGAAACACGGCGTTTTGCTCAAAAAAATGCACCAGCCCCGGGGTGAGCAGATCCCGGAACCGCTCCACCATATAGGCCAGTTCCGCGTGGTCCACGAACATGCCGTCGGACACCTCTTGGGGATTGGGACGCGGTTCGTCCGCCGTTTTCCCGGCGTGAAAAAGGGTCACGAACTCGTGCCCGGTCAGGGGCGAGGCCGGGACGGAGGCGGCGATCCGCAGCTTCCGGGCCGTGATGCCCAATTCTTCCTCAAGCTCGCGCTGGGCCGCCTCCAGCCGCGATTCCCCGGCCTTGACATGCCCCGAGGCGGAAACGTCGTAGCGGCCGGGATAGAACTGCTTGGTGGCGGCCCGTTTTTGCAGATAGACCTTGCCGCGCAGGTCGTAGAGCAGGACGAGCACCGAGCGATGGGACAGGGCCTGACGATGGACGTCGGCCAGGGACATGACCCCCAGGGGACGGTCGCGTCCATCCACGAATTCCACATGTTCCACGGCAGGGGCTTTCAGGGCGGGGCGTTTCATGGGCACCTTTGGGCGTTGGCTGTCACGGCGCTAAGAATGACATGATCCGGGAGAAATGGGAATGACTGGACAGGGTGGCCACGGGGAGGACGCGGTGCGCTTCTTCGGCCCGGACGATGCGGCCCGTCTGGCGGCCTTTGAACGGCGCTTTTTCCCCCATCCCTGGACCGAGGAGCAGTTCCGGGCCATCCTTGGCGGCAGCCATTTCCTGTGCTGCGGCATGACGCGGGGCGGCCGTCTGGCGGCCTACCTGTCGGCCACCCTGGTGGCCGGGGAGCTTGAGATTCTCAATATCGCGGTTGTGCCTGAACACCGGCGCCAGGGGCTGGCCCGGCGTCTTTTGGGACACGTGTTGCATCTTGCCCGTGAAACGGGCATGACTGATGCGTTTCTGGAGGTCCGCGCCTCCAATGTTCCGGCCCTGGCGCTTTACGCCGGTTTCGGATTCCGGGAGCAGGGACGGCGCGGGGCCTATTATCCGGACAACCGGGAGGACGCCCTGGTGCTGCGGCTGACATGCGGCGAAACGGGCGGCGAAACGGGCGGCACAGAGGGAAAAAACCGGCAAGGAGCGGCCATGAGCATGAAGTTTCTCGATGAAATGGACATCTCCGGAAAGCGGATCCTGCTTCGCGTGGATTACAACGTTCCCCTGGACGGCGGGCGCATCACCGACGATCTGCGCATCCGGGCCAGCCTGCCCACGGTGCGCTACGCCCTGGACAAGGGGGCGTCCCTGGTCGTGTGCTCGCACCTGGGCAAGGCCAAGGGCAAGCCCGACCCGAAATTTTCCCTGGCCCCGGCCGCAGCGCGGCTGTCCGAACTGCTCGGGCGTCCCGTGACCATGGCCCCGGACTGCGTCGGCCCCGAGGTGGAGAAACTGGTGGCCGCCCTCAAGCCCGGCCAGGTGCTCATGCTCGAGAACCTGCGCTTCCACGACGGCGAGGAGAAAAACGATCCGGACTTCGCCAAGGCCATGGCGGCCTACGGCGACCTGTTCGTGAACGACGCCTTCGGCACGGCCCACCGGCCCCACGCCTCCATGGTGGGTTTTCCGAAATACGCCAAGGCCGCCTGCGCCGGTTTTTTGCTCAAGAGGGAGTGGGAATACCTCGGCCAGGCCATGGAGAACCCGGCCCGGCCCTTCGTGGCCGTATCCGGCGGGGCCAAGGTGTCCTCCAAGCTCGGGGTGCTGAAAAACCTCCTGAGCAAGGTGGACCGCATGGTCATCGGCGGGGCCATGGCCAACACCTTCGTGGCCGCCCTGGGATTTGGCGTGGGCGTCTCGCTGGTTGAGCCGGACCTGTATGAGGAGGCCAGAAACATCCTGGCCCTGGCCAAGGAACGCAGGGTCAGCATCTATCTGCCCGTGGATTTCGCCGTGTCCCTTGACGCGGGCAAACCCCTGGCCGAGATGAAGCCCGCCGGGGTTTTCCCCTACCAGAACATCCCGCCCGAGGGCATGGTCCTGGACATCGGGCCGACCAGCGCCCGGTTATTCGCCCAGGTTCTGGCCCCGGCCAAAACCGTGGTCTGGAACGGCCCCATGGGGGCCTTCGAGAATCCGGATTTCGCCGAGGGGTCGCTTTCCATCGCCAGGGCCCTGGCCGACCTCGAGGCCGTGACCGTTGTCGGCGGCGGGGACACGGACGTGGTGGTGCACAAGGCCGGGCTGGCGGACAGGATGACCTTTATTTCCACCGGCGGCGGGGCCTCCATGGAATTTCTGGAGGGCAAGGAACTGCCCGCCTTCAAAGCCCTCAAGGAGTGCTAGCGCGATGAAAAAACTCATGGCCGCCAACTGGAAGATGTACAAGACCCGGGCCGAGGCCGTGGAAACGGCACGCCTTTTTGCGGAACTGATCGCCGGGCGGCTCCCGGCCGATCGCGAGGTGCTGCTCGTTCCGCCCTTTACCTCGCTCTATGCCGTGGCCGACGAGATCGTTGCCGCCCCGGGCGTTTTCCTCGGCGCGCAGAACTTCTATCCTGCCGCCCAGGGGGCCTTCACCGGGGAGATCGCCCCGGACATGCTGCTCGACGCGGGCTGCGCTTATGCCCTGGCCGGACATTCCGAACGCCGCCACATCCTGGGCGAATCCGACGGGTTTGTCGGCGAAAAAGTGGCCTTCGGGCTGGCCGCAGGCCTGTCCATGGTGCTGTGCGTGGGCGAGAAGATCGAACAGCGCAAGGCCGGGGAGCTGCGCCAAGTCTTGACCCGCCAGATGGAGGCGGGGCTTGCCCAGGCCGCCACGGGCGCGGACATGTCCGCCCTGGTGGTGGCCTATGAACCGGTATGGGCCATCGGCACCGGGCTGACCGCCGGTCCCGGGGACATCGCCGAGGCGCATGGCATCGTGCGGGAATTGCTGCGGGCGCGTTACGGAGAAAAAGCCAATGATATTAGAATCTTGTACGGAGGAAGCGTCAAGCCGGACAATTGCGGGGAAATAATCGGCATTGACAACGTGGACGGAGTGCTGGTAGGTGGCGCAAGCCTTCGGGCTGAGAGTTTCGCGGCCATCGCCCTGGCCTAACCCCGGGAAATCAACCCGGCGAAAAAACGGGAAAAATTAGTTTGACAACGCTCATCGTCACCATTCATATTCTCATCTGCATCGGGCTGATCATCCTGGTTCTCCTGCAATCCGGCAAGGAGGGCATGGGCGTGATCTTCGGCGGCGGCAGTCAGTCGGTGTTCGGCAGCTCCGGCGCCGGGGGCCTCCTGGTGAAGCTGACGGCCATTTTCGGGGGCATCTTCCTCGTCACCTCGCTGGTTTACAACGTCCAGACCGGAGCGGAACGGCGCGGCCCGTCCACATCGGTGATGACCGGGATCCAGATCGAGGAACCGGCGGTTCCCCAGACGGCTCCTGCAGGGGATGCGGCCAAACCCGCCGAGTCCAAGCAAGAGGGTTCCGGCCCTGTGAAATTCGAAGAAACGGCGCCTCCCGCCGCCGCCCCGGCCCCCTCGGCCGGAACCGGCACGACGGACGGGAATGCGCCTGCCGCGGCCGCCCAGCCGGGCGCGGAGAAACCTGCCGGGCAATAAGCCCGCGCATCATGCCGAAGTGGTGGAACTGGTAGACACGCCATCTTGAGGGGGTGGTGAGCCATGCTCGTGGGGGTTCGAGTCCCCCCTTCGGCACCACGACAATTCAGGGGTTGCAGCCAATAGGCCGCAACCCCTTTCTTTTTGACCCGCCCCGGGATTTGCACGAGTGCTACGAGTCGTCGTCCTCCAGTACGGGGATGAGGCAATCAATCACTTCCCTGACAACGGCCTCGGGAGCCTTCTCGGTGAATGTGGCCTTTCGTGCCTCCCAATCGATGGTCTTGAGTTGATGGCAGTGATGAGGTCGTTTCATTGCGCTGGCGTTGTCTGTCCTCCGTCCATTTCCGGACGGCTTTGTACCACCGCTTTGTACGAAACCCGGTTTTCAGGGGTAGGGCAAACAAAAAACCCCTCGTTTCCAAGGGGTTAAGTGGCTATTGGCGGAGAGGGTGGGATTCGAACCCACGTGCAGGCTATTAACCCACAACCCGATTTCGAGTCGGGCCCGTTACGGCCACTTCGGTACCTCTCCGCATGCGGTTCGCGACAGCGAACGAATTTGATATAATAGACGTCTTGCCTGGATCAGGCAAGACTTTCAGGCACGATTTTTTCGCCGGGTTTTCCCAGTCCAGAGCACTGCCGGGCCGGGATACGCTTTTTATCCCGATCACCGGCCGGAATGTTCCCTGGAGGCCGTCCAACAGGACCGGGGCACCGTCTCTTCTGCGGTCCCGAGTCCGGCCGTCCCAGGGCATCCTGCGCCCATCCCAAGGGTGGCCGCCGTCTCTGCCGCGTCCGCCATCCCAGGCGGGGCCGGGCGTTCCCGCCGGATCTTGAAAAACCGCCGCAGAAGCTCGCCGCATTCCGCGTCGCGCACCCCGCCGAAAACCTTCAAGCGATGGTTTAAAAAAGGCAGGTCCATGGCCGCCAGCCGGCTCCCGGCCGCGCCCGTCCTGGGGTCCGCCGCGCCGTAGACCAGAAGCCCGATGCGGGCATGCACCATGGCCCCCATGCACATCAGGCACGGTTCCAGGGTGCAGACCAGGATGCAGTCCGAAAGCCGGTAGTTTCCCAGACGCTCGGCCGCCCGGCGCAGGGCCATAATCTCGGCGTGGGCCGTGGGGTCGCCCAGGCGCAGGGGCGAATTCCCGGCCCGGGCCAGCAGCTCGCCGCAGGGAGAATAGACCGCCGCGCCCACGGGCACATCCCCGAAGGCGGCCGCGCGCCGGGCCTCGGCCAGGGCCGGTTCCATGGCCGCTTCCCACGACCCCGGCGGGGTCGGGCAGGGCGGCGCGGCGGCCAGTATCAACGTGGGGGCAGCGTCAGCGTCCATAGCGGTTCCAGGGAGCCGGTGCGGCCGTCGCTCCAGGCCTCCGGGGGGCCGGGCCGGGGATGGGGCGCATCCTGTTCATTGCGTCGGCGGGCGGATCAGGTGGAGGATTTGAGGTAGGCCACGCCGTTTTCCAAAAGCACGGTGCCCAGGACCGAGGTCTCGCCCCGGGTCCAGCCGGGATGGTTGGTGGGATGATTGAAGGCCTCGGGGTGGGGCATAAGTCCCAGGATGCGGCCCGTGGGGTCCGTCAGGCCGGCGATGCCCATGGGGGAACCGTTGGGATTCTCGGGGTAGGCCTCCGTGGGCCTTCCGGTGGCCGGGTCGGCGTATTGCAGGGCCACCAGGTTCTCGGCCCACAGGGCGTCGAGCACGGCCTGGTTTTTGGGGATGAGCTTGCCCTCGCCGTGGCGCACGGGCAGATCCAGGCGGTCGAGGCCCCGGGTGAAGACGCAGGGGCAGGCCGGGTTGGCCGCAAGCGTCACCCAGCGGTCCTCGAAGCGTCCCGAATCGTTGTTGGACAGGGACAGTTCGCGAACGAAATACTTGCCGAAAAGGCCGGGCAGAAGCCCGATCTTGACCAGCAGCTGAAAGCCGTTGCAGATGCCGAGGATGAGGCCCCCGGCCTCGAAAAAGGCCTTGAGTTGATCAATGACCGGCTCTCCGGAGCGGGTTTTGGCGTGGGTCCAGCGCAAGGCCGCGGCCTGGGCCGCGCCCAGGTCGTCGCCGTCGAGGAATCCGCCGGGAAAGATCAGGAAATTGTAGTCGGCAAGCCGGGTGCGTCCGGCCGTGACGTCCGAAAAATAGGCGATGTCCGCGACGTCGGAACCGGCCTGGGTCGCGGCGAACGCCGATTCGATCTCGCAATTGGTTCCATATCCGGTGATCACGAGGGTTTTCACCTTGGGCATGACGGATTCCTCCGGGGGGGTTCCTTGAAAAAATGCGGCTGGTCGCTTAGGTTTCGGGGCGGAACATAAATGGCCCGGATCATGGCGTCAACACGAACCCGGCAGGCCGTAACCGGCGCCCCGGAGCGTGGCCGTGTCCGATTTCCGGTGGCACCGGCAATATGCCCGTCTGGCCTTGCGATAACAGAAAATCCAGGCTTTTCCATGGGTTTGGCGGGAAAAAAGTGATGGCCCAAACAGCGGGTTTGGGATACATGCGGTGCCGCGCCGGATGGCGACGGCAGACATGACAACAAGGGGGTCGGTGAGCGCATGAAGACCAAGTTCATTTTCGTCACCGGGGGCGTATTGTCCTCGCTGGGCAAGGGGTTGGCCGCCTCCTCCATCGGGGCGCTCTTGATAGCCAGGGGGCTCAAGGTGACCATCCAGAAGCTCGATCCCTACATCAACGTGGACCCGGGCACCATGAACCCCTTCCAGCACGGCGAGGTCTACGTCACCGACGACGGGGCCGAAACCGACCTGGATCTGGGCCACTACGAGCGCTACCTGGGCGTCTCCTTAAGCCAGAACAACAACTTCACCTCGGGCCGCATCTACCACACGGTCATCAGCAAGGAGCGGCGGGGCGACTACCTGGGCGGCACGGTCCAGGTCATTCCGCACATCACCGACGAGATCAAGCGGGCCATCCTGGGCGTGGCCACGGACGAGGATGTGGCCATCATCGAGATCGGCGGCACCGTGGGCGACATCGAGGGCCAGCCGTTTCTGGAGGCCATCCGCCAGATGCGCTCGGAACTCGGCAAGGAAAACGTCCTGTACATCCACCTGACGCTGGTGCCGTACATGCGCGCCGCCGGGGAGCTCAAGACCAAACCCACCCAGCACAGCGTCAAGGAACTGCGCAGCATCGGCATCCAGCCCGACATCATCATCTGCCGCAGCGAGGTGGTGTTAAATCGCGACATCAAGGACAAGATCGCACTTTTCTGCAACGTGGACGCCGACGCGGTGTTCTGCGCCGTGGACGTGAAGAACATCTATGAGGTGCCCCTGAACCTCTATTCCGAGGGTGTGGACCAAAAAATCGCCATCCTGTTGCGGCTTCCGGCCAAAAACGCCGAATTGACCCCCTGGCGCGACCTGATCTGCCGCATGTCCAACCCGCAAAAAACCGTCACCATCGGCATTGTGGGCAAGTATGTGGACCTCAAGGAGGCCTACAAGAGCCTGCATGAGGCCCTGATGCACGGCGGCGTGGCCAACGGCGCGGCCGTGGAGCTGGTCTACGTCAATTCCGAGACCGTCACCCCGCTAAACGTGTCCGAGAAGCTGGGGAAGGTGGACGGCATCCTGGTCCCCGGGGGATTCGGCTCCCGGGGCATCGAGGGCAAGATCACGGCCATCGAATACGCCCGCACCACGGGCATTCCCTTCTTCGGCATCTGCCTGGGCATGCAATGCGCGGTCATCGAGTTCGCCCGCCACGTGCTCGGTTTGGACGGGGCCAATTCCGAAGAGTTCGACGTGACCACGGCCCATCCGGTCATCTACCTCATGAAGGAATGGTTCGATTTCCGCACTAAAAAGATCGAGCGCCGGGAGGCCGACGGCGACCTGGGCGGCACCATGCGCCTGGGGGCCTATCCCTGTGCGGTCACATCCGGCACCAGGGCCTATGCGGCTTACGGAGAGCTTGAGATATCCGAACGCCACCGGCACCGCTACGAGTTCAACAAGGTGTACGCCGACCGGTTCGAGGAGGCGGGGCTCACCTTCAGCGGCCTGTCCCCCGACGGCGAACTGGTGGAAATCGTGGAACTCAAGGACCATCCCTGGTTCCTGGGCTGCCAGTTCCATCCGGAATTCAAGAGCAACCCCATGCGTCCCCATCCCCTGTTCCGGGAGTTCATCAAGGCCGCCGTGGCCCGGCGCGAGGCGGGGCAGGAGGGCGTCGGCGAGGCGGAACGCCCGGTATGCTGCACAGGCGCCGGACGTACCTCGCCATCCGCCAGGAAACGCCGCACGGCACTGCGACAACCCTCGGGCCGATCTGCATCACATCGCCCAGTCCTGCGGGGAAGCAACGTATGGATGTGATTGCCCGGGCCCGCCGTGTCAAACTGTTGATCCTGGACGTGGATGGCGTCATGACCGACGGCGGTTTGGTCTACGATGCCTCGGGTTGCGTCCAGAAACGGTTCCACGTCCAGGACGGCCTGGGCATCAAGATGGCCCAGGAGGCCGACATCGAGATCGGCGTCGTCAGCGGTCTGGATCAGGGCCCGACCGCCGCCAGGGCCAGAGAACTGGGGATCGCCGAATACCACGGCGGTCATCTGCGCAAGTTGCCGGTCCTTGAGGGCATCCTGGCCCGCAAGGGCCTTACCTTCGAGCAGGCGGCCTTTCTGGGCGACGACTGGGTGGATGCGCCGGTCATGGCCCGGGTGGGACTGCCCATGGCCGTGGCCAACGCCCAACCCGAGATCCTGGACATGGCCCTGTGGGTATCGCGGCGTCCGGGAGGGCAGGGGGCTGTGCGCGAGGCCATCCGCTTTCTGCTTTCGGCCCAGGGAAAACTCCAGGGGCTATGGCAAAAGTGGGAGCGATAGCCCCGGAGGCCGCGAGTTGCCAGGGCGCGGCGTCTGTGTCATAAATCGCAATACGCAGGCGGCCCAGGCCGCTGGCGGGTTTCGGGCGGATACCGTCCCGCCCGCGTGACAACCAAACGAGAGCACAAGGTACAAACGAGACTCCATGGCGCTGGAACTGCGGCAACAACTCAAGCTTTCGCAGCAGTTGGTGATGACCCCCCAACTGCAGCAGGCCATCAAGCTTCTGCAACTGTCCAGACTTGAGCTTGTGGAGAGCATCCAGCAGGAATTGATGGAAAATCCCCTCCTGGAAGAAGTCTTGGAGGAGGACAAGGCCGAGCGGGTGATGTCCGAGGAGGATCACGCCCCGAACGGTGAAGACGCGGCCATTGAAAAGGAACTGATCAAAAACGCCGAGTGGGACGACTATCTGGGCGATTTCGCCAGCACGCCGGTGCAATCCCATCTGCGCGAGACGGAAATTCCCGAGGACGGCATGGCCTTCGATGCCCGCCTGTCCTCCAAGCCCTCCCTGGAAGGCCATCTGGACTGGCAGATGCGCCTGTCGCACTTCACGGAAAAGGAATTGGCCATCGGCGAGGCCATCTGCGGCAGCCTGGATTCCTCGGGATACCTGGCGGCCACGGCCGAGGAACTGGCCCACCTGACCGGGGCCACACCGGAAGACGTGGAGGCGGCGCTTCACAAGGTGCAACGCCTGGATCCCGTCGGCGTGGCCGCCCGGAGCCCCAGGGAATGCCTCCTGGTGCAGATGGAGGTCCTGGGCCTGACCGACCCGATCCTGGTCGAGCTGGTTTCGGGGCATCTGGAAGACCTGGAGGCCCGCCGCTACAAGCCCCTGGTGAAGAAGTTCAAGATCACCATGGAGCAGCTCAAAGTCTATCTGGACACCATCCAGAGCCTGGACCCCCTGCCGGGGGCGAGCTTCGGCTCAAGCGAACCCATCTACGTCAGTCCCGACGCCTACATCTACAAGTACGGCGAGGACTTCGTCATTCTCCTCAATGAGGATGGGATGCCCCGTCTCCAGCTCAACGCCATGTATCTGGAGGACTTCGCCCCGCGAGGGGACAAGGAACGGGATTACATCCTGGACAAGAAGCGTTCGGCGGAGTGGCTCATGAAGAGCCTCTACCAGCGCCAGCGTACCCTGTACAAGGTTCTTGAGAGCATCGTGAAGTTCCAGCGCGGTTTTTTTGAAGATGGCGTGAGCAAGCTGCGTCCGCTCATTCTCAAGGACGTGGCCGAAGACATCAGCATGCACGAATCCACCGTGAGCCGCATCACGTCCAACAAATATACGGCCACGCCCCACGGCATCTTTGAACTCAAATTCTTTTTCAACAGTTCCCTGGAGCTCGACGACGGCAGCACCGTGGGGTCGGAAGCGGTCAAGGCCACCATCCGCCAGCTCATCGCTGCCGAGGATCCCAAAAAACCCATCAGCGACGAGGCCATTGCGGACATTCTCAAGGAACGGTTGCAGATCAACATCGCCCGCCGCACCGTGGCCAAGTACCGCACGGCCATGGACATCGCCTCGTCGTCCAAACGCAAGGAAATGTTCTAATCCACCCGACACGCCGTGATCCGTCACGGCCGAACATACAGGAGGCGCCATATGAACATCACGTTCAATTTCAAGAACTTCGAACCGTCCGACCATCTGCGCGACTATGCCCGTAAGCGTTTCGACAAACTGACGAAATACATGGCCAACACCGATACCTCCGAACTCCAGGTCAACTTAAGCGTGGAGAAGACCCGGCAGATGGCGGACATCGTCTTCACCGCCGACCTGCTGCACATCTCGGCTCACGAAGAGTCCGAGGACATGTATTCCACCATCGACCTCATCCTGGACAAGATCGAGGCCCAGGTGCGCAAGATGCGCGAAAAGCAGAAGGATCGCCGCAAGCGCGCCGACACCGTGCGCACCGAGGTCATCAGCTTCAGCGAGACCGCTGCGGGCCCACGGGAACGGACCATCATCGAGTCCGAGCATTACGAGCCCAAGCCCATGTCCGTGGATGAAGCGGCCATGCAGTTGGACTCCCTGGGCTATGAGTTCCTGGTGTTCCTCAATTCCGAGACCGAACGGGTGAACGTTATCTACCGGCGCAAAAAGGGCGATTTCGGACTCATCGATCCTGGAACCGGCAACTGACGCCGAATAAAAACGTCCGGGCCCAGGCCGCATGCCGGCGGGAGGTCTTCGGGGAGTGACGCGAGAAAATGAAGCTTGAGGAGTATCTGCGGCCCGAATTCGTCCTGGACGAATTGCGGTCCGTACACAAGTCCGACGTTTTGGCCGAACTGGTGGCCCCCATCGGTGTGGCCTTCGCCGACTTCGACGTGGACAAGGCCCACCGGGTGCTTCTGGAACGCGAGGCCCTGGGGACCACCGGCATCGGCGATGGCGTGGCCATTCCCCACGGCAAGATGCCCGGACTGACCCAGATCATCATCGTCGCCGGCCGAAGCTTGGCGGGCGTGGATTTCGACGCCCTGGACTTCAAGCCGTGCCGTCTGTTCTTTCTGGTGATCGCCCCTGAGCATGTGGCCGGGATGCATCTGCGCATCCTGGCCCACATCTCCCGGCTGCTTTCCGACGAAAGCTTCCGGGAGGCCTTTCTGCAAGCCGAGGGCAGACAGGGACTCTGGCGGGTTCTGACCGGATCGGCCTAGCCCCGGCGTGGCCCCGGCGTGGCCCCGGCAGAGCCGGACAAAGCGCCGGTTGCGGCGGGACGGCGCCGCGTGCCTGGGGATTCCCATCGGAAAAGGAAAGGGGAGACGGTCATGTCCGAGCATGTCTTTCCGGTCATCATCCTCACCGGCCTTTCCGGATCGGGGAAAAGCAGCGGCCTGAAGATTTTTGAGGATCTCGGTTTTTTTTGCGTGGACGGCCTTCCGGTCAGCCTGACGCCGGTTTTGATCAAGCTTTTCGCGGGGCAGGCCGAGACCCGGTATTGCGGGCTGGCCCTGGGCATGGATGTGCGCCAGGAGGATATGGACCGGGAGTGGGGCGCGGCCCTGGCCCAGATCAAAAGCCGCAGCGGCGACATCCAGATCGTCTTTTTCGAAGCCGACACCAGGGAAATCATTCGCCGCTACGCCACCACCCGGCGGCCGCACCCCCTGGAGAGCAGCAGCCTGGGCCTGGAACGCGCGGTGCGGGAAGAACGCGAGCGCATGTCGCCCCTGCGCGAAGCCGCCGACCTGATTCTGGACACCACCAACTTCTCCATCCACGATCTGCGCCGGACGCTTCAGGAAAAATGGAGCTTCCTGGCCGGAAAAAGCGGCCGCCTCAAGATCCATATCATGTCCTTCGGCTTCAAGTACGGCCCCCCCATCGAGGCCGATCTCATCTTCGACCTGCGCTTTCTGCCCAACCCCTATTTCGACGTTTCCCTGCGCCCCCTGTCCGGAAAAGATCCGGAAATCGCCCGCTACGTCCTGGGAGACGAGCCCGGGAGCACCTTTTTGGAGAAACTCAGCGATTTCTTGCTGTATCTGGTGCCCCTCTACGCCCGGGAAGGGCGGTACCGGCTGGCCGTGGCCGTGGGATGCACCGGCGGACGGCACCGCTCGGTGGCCGTGGCCGAGGCTCTTTTTGACAGACTGGGCCAGGCCGGATACACTGTTTCCATTGAACATCGGCATATCGACAAGGATTGATCACACCGTGCCGGAGGCGGCCCCGGACCCGGGCGCGGGCCGGGCATCTTCTAAAACCTTCCGTAGCCGACCGGGCGCAACGACATGAAACCAGACTCCGCATCTCCCCCCGTGGGGGTGGTCATCGCCACACATACCGATTTTGGCGGCAGGCTGCTCAAGGCCGCCGAATTCATCATCGGCCCCCAGGAACACTGTCAAAGCATCAGCGTGGACATCTCGCACGAGGTGGAACTGACCCTTGCCGCCATCAAGGAGGCCATCGCGGCCACGGACCGCGGCGGGGGCGTCCTGGTGCTCACGGACATGTTCGGCGGCACGCCCACCAACCTGAGCCTGTCCCTCTTGGGCACGGGCCGCCTGGAGGTCTTGACCGGGGTCAACCTGCCCATGCTGATAAAAATCCTCACCTCGCGCACAACCCCTCTCGAGAAGCTGGCCGTTGACGCCAAGCAGGCGGGATGCCAGGGAATCGTGGTGGCGGGAGAGGTGTTGCGCAAGAAGGTGGCCGAGGGTTGACGCCATGCATTTCGTGCGGATCGACAACCGGCTGGTGCATGGCCAGGTCATCGAGACATGGTTGCCGCATACCCGGGCGCAAATGATCGTCGTGGTCAACGACGAACTGGCCGGGAACATGCTGCGCCAGGAGATCATGTCCCTGGCCATTCCGGACGGCGTGGAGATCGTCTTTCTGCCGGTATGCAAGGTCACGGCTTTTTTATCCGGCAGCGCGCGGCAGGACATGGACGCGCTGATCCTCTTTTCATCCTGCGCCGACGCCCGGACGGCCTTCGAAAGCGGATACGGATTCACCTGCGTCAACCTGGGCAATCTGCATTATGCGGCCGGGAAAAAGCAGATCTGTCCCCATGTGGCCCTGAGCAAGGAAGACGAGACATGCCTGCAGTTCTTCACCCAGCAGGGCGTAAAAATCGACTACCGGTGCGTTCCGGGAGACTCTGAACTGCCGAGGGCGTTTTGATGCACATCGATACCGGACTCGTCACCCACATCCTTCTCGTCGCTTTTTTTTTGTCCTTTTCACCTCCTTGCGTTTCTCCCTGAATCTGTTCCCCCTGGACCGCCCCCTTGTCGTGGGGCTGGTCTACGGGGCCGTCTTCGGGGATATCCCCACCTGCATGAACATTGCCGTTTTTTTTGAACTGTTCTGGCTCGACCTGTTTCCCGCCGGCACCTTCATTCCTCCCAATCAGGCCGCGGCCACCCTGGCCACCCTGACCCTCGCGCATTGCTTCGGACTGACCGAGGCCCCCGGGGTTCTTGCCGCAGCGGTCTTGTCCCTGCCCCTGGCCCTGATTTTCGCCCGCCTGGAGGCGTTCCACCGCCGGTTCGAGACCGCGGCCCAGGCCAGGGCCGTGGAGGCCGCCGCCCGCAAGGGCGGGGTCGTGTCGCCGGGGCGGCTCATCCTGCGCTCCTTGACGGACATGGCGATCATCAACGGGGTGTGCTTCTCCCTGGCCCTGGCCGGGCTCATCGCCGCCGGCAACCTCCTGTTCGCCATGATCGGCCCGCTTTTGGAACATCAGTCCAAGTCCTTCGCCCATCTCTGGATTCTGGGCAGCCTGGGGGGCGTCTTGTCCCTGCGCCACCGGCCGGCCTATGTGGTGCTGTCCGCCGGGGTGGGGATCAGCATCCTGTGGTTCCTGGTGTTGACTTAATTCCCCGTTTTGGGCACAGGATCAGGAATCTCACACCATCCGCATTTTCCCTGGCCAAGACCCTTGGCAAAATCCAGAGATTGGGATAAGATTCACAAGCTTTCTTATGGAGTCGAAGCCCACAAGGCTATTAAACCACCAGGAGGACTGAATATGGCTGTTTACGCTGTTGGACACAAAAATCCGGACACGGACACCGTCGCCACCGCCATCGGCGCCGCCGACTACTTCAAGAAAAAGTGCGGCATGGACGTCATCCCCGTGACCCAAGGCGCCATCAATCCCGAATCCAAGTTCGTGCTTGAAAAGTTCGGCGTGGCCACTCCCGAAATCCTCACCGACGCCACGGACAAACAGATCATCCTGGTGGACCACACCGATCTGTCCCAGAGCCTGGAAAACCTGGGCAAGGGCGAGATCGTGGCCGTCATCGACCACCACAAGCTGGGCGACGTGACCACCACCAATCCCCTGGAAATGTGGGTCTGGCCCGTGGGCTGCAGCTGCACCGTGCTCAAATCCATGTACGACTTCGCCGGCATCGAGATCCCCAAGCCCATCGCCGGCATCATGCTCTGTGCCATCCTGTCCGACACCGTCATGTTCAAGTCCCCGACCTGCACCGAGGCCGACAAGAAGGCCTGCGAGGCCCTGGCCAAGATCGCCGGCGTCTCGGACATGATGGCCCTGGGCGTTGAGATGTTCAAGGTCAAGTCCGCCGTGGAAGGCACGCCCATCCGCGAGCTGGTCTTCCGCGACTACAAGGACTTCGACATGTCCGGCAAGAAGGTCGGCATCGGCCAGCTGGAAGTCGTGGACCTGTCCATCCTGACCCCCATCAAGGACCAGCTCCTGGCCGACTGCAAGAAGGTCAAGGCCGAGAACGGCAACCACAGCGTGTTCCTGCTTCTGACCGACATCATGAAGGAAGGCTCCGAGATGCTGATCGTCTCCGACGATCCGGCCGTGGTGAAAAAGGCCTTCGGCGTGGACGTGGCTGGCGAGTCCGTGTGGCTCGACGGCGTGCTGTCCCGCAAGAAGCAGGTCGTGCCGCCCTTCGAAAAGGCTTTTGCCTAAGCCGTTTTGGTGCGATGTGAGTGAGAGCGGGGCGGCCCTGGGGCCGCCCCGCTTTTTTCGTGCATTGCCCCGGGATGCGGCCGTGCATGTGGAACCGGAAAGTGACGTCTTGCGTGGAGCGACGTCCCTTGGGTCCGTCCGGGGGCAGCGGCGAAAATCACCAGCTATCACATTGAAATACTACATATTATAAGAATTTAAAACACTCCCTTTGGTGGATTTGGAAAGGGCATTTACCGGTTCCCATGCCTCCCATCTCGTAGGGCCCCATGCGTCGGGACGTCCATGCAGCCGCCGGCTGCGCCAGGTGCGCCAAGTGCGGCGTGGGTATGGCCGTTATGACAAAGGCGTCTCTTTCTTCCCCTTGAGGCTGCGCAAGGCCCTGGCCCGTATACGCCGGTTGGCAGGGGAATCATCCTCACGTTCCCATTTTCGGCACAGATCGCGGACCCAGTCCGGATGATCCTTGGCCGCGTCGTTGAGCCAGTTTCCCACGGAATCCTGAACATATTTCGCGGTTTCCCGCCTGACGGGCACGAGCAGGGCCAGCCCCGGGGCCGGGTCGCGCCGGAGCTCGGCCAGATGCGTGCACCATACCCCGCGCGGACGCGTGATCTCGATGGCGAAACGTCGGAGACGCTCCGACTGATCGTGGACAAGTGGTTCGAGAAGGGGGATCCAGTGCCGAATATCCGGCAGCAAATGGGGCCTGATGGCCAGCCATGCCCACTCCCGAACGCCAAAGTGGGGATCATCCGCCAGGTTACGGATGGCGGCAAGTCTTTCGGGAGCGGTGTGGTCCGGGGCCAGGCCGATGAGGAAACAGGCAAAGCCGCGTACGGTATCCGAGGGGTGACGGGACAAGATCGGCACGAGCGCCGTCCCGCCGTGAGACAAAAGGAGTTGGGCAGCCAGGTTCATGCGCCGGGTGATGCCCAGACCGGCCGCCGCAGACATTTCGGCAAGGGCCGCCGCAGACATGTCCGGCACGGCGGCGGCCAGAAGCGCAGCAAAGTCCACAGCCAGGCCCTCGGCCAGGGTGGCGGATTCCAGGGTGCCGGAATTGAGCCCGGCAAGCACCTGGGCCGGGATGTCCGCACGGCGCACAGCACCGGTGCGGCGTTTCGTGACGGGCTGTTGCGGGGTCGTTGAACGGGGCATGGCATTCCCTTTGTGGTGATGGATGAAAACGGGCCGTCTTACGGCGGCGCATTCGTCGTCGGTCGGCGCAGGTATTTTGAAACGGAGACAGCCTGGCTGAAACCATCGGCAACCGGCCTGGGCAGGTACCGGGTTCCCGGCCACACGACGCACACAGGCAGGTTTTCCCCTCCCCCGGCGCGCCGCTCTATGTCCCATAATGTAAATTATGTAAACTTTAAAAATGGCTACCGTGCTGCAACCGTTTGGAAATGTTCGAAAAAACTCTCGCCGCCAACTCGCGACGGCGCGACCTCGCGGTGAGGTCCTCGGACAACGTTGACGCACGCTCATCCCGACCCGTAACCATCGACATCGTCAGTTCATGCCCGAATCATCAGTTCCTCGCCCGGACAGGCCCGAGAACGCCCCCTGGAGCGTCACCATCTGAATCGTCTCACCGAGATTCGGGCACGAAGAGATCCACCACGGAAAAAGATTCCACGTCCACCAGGCCCTGGTCCGTGAGCTTGAGTTCAGGGATGACCGCCAGGGACAGAAAGGACATGGACATGAAGGGATGCCGGTCCGAGTCCGACGGTGCGGACACGTCGGCGTAGGCCTGGCCGAGACCGGCCAGGGATGTTTTAAGCTCGTCCAGGCAGCCGGCGGACATGAGCCCGGCCACGGGCAGCTCCACGACGGCCAGGATGCGCCCGTTATTGACCACACAGAATCCGCCGCCGACCTTTGTCAGGGTTTGGGCCGCAAAGGCCATGTCCGCGTCGTTGACACCGGCCACAATAAGGTTGTGGGAATCGTGGGAAACCGTCCCGGCAATGGCCCCGGATGAAAGCCCCAGGCCCTGGACAAACCCCAGCCCCACATTGCCCGAGGCGTGATGGCGCTCGATGACCGCCAGCTTGGCCAGGTCGCGCCCGGGATCGGCCACGGCCAGCCCGTCCGACAAGCGGGGTTCGAGGGTCAGGGCTCGGGTGACGATCTGCCCCGGCACGATGCCGATGACCCGCACCAGGCCTGGGCGGGCTGGAATGCGGAAGGTCTCGGGGGTGACCGGGGCCGGGCGCATGGTGTTTCCGGGAACAGGGACTTCCCGGCAGTCCAGGCCCAGATCCCGGACATCCCTGCCGCCAAGCCAGACCCGGGACACGGCAAAGGTCTCCAGGTCGTCCACCAGGACCAGGTCCGCCCGGTAGCCCGGGGCCACGGCCCCCCGGCCATGCAGCCGGAAATACCGGGCGGTGTTGATCGAGGCCATGGCCACGGCGGTGACGGGCGCTATCCCGTGGGCCATGGCCCGCCGGACTAGTTCGTTCATGTGCCCGTTTTTCTTGATGTCCACGGGGTCGCGGTCGTCGCTGACCAGGGAGAACCGCCAGGCGTTTTCCGGGGTCACCAGGGGCACGAGTTCGGCCAGATTTTGCTCGGTGCTGCCCTCGCGGACCATGATGTGCATGCCCTTGCGCAGCTTCTCCCGGGCCTCGTCGAGCCGGGTGCATTCGTGGTCCGAGGCCGGTCCGGCCACAATGTAGGCGTTGAGCCGCCTCCCGGTCAAAAGAGGCGCGTGTCCGTCCACCACCCTGCCCCCGGCGGACGCAATTTTGGCCAGCATCCCGGGGTCGCGGGCCAGGACGCCAGGATAGTTCATGACCTCGGCCAGGCCAAGCACCCGTGCGGCATAGGGATAATCGACCGCCAGCATGCGCCGGATGTCGTCCGGGGTGATGGCCGCGCCCGAGGTTTCCATGTGGGTGGCCGGGACGCAGGAGGACACCATGACGTAAAAGGTCAGGGGCAGGTTCCGGCTGGCCGCCAGCATGTATTCGATGCCCGCCGGGCCCATGACGTTGGCGATCTCGTGGGGGTCGCAGACCACGGCGCAGGTGCCGTGGGGGGCCACGGCCCGGGCGAATTCCGGGGGCGACATGAGGGTCGATTCGATATGGATGTGGCCGTCGAGAAACCCCGGACATAGATAGCGGCCACCGGCGTCCACCACCTCCCGGGCCTCGTAGTCCCCAAACCCGAGCACCACGCCGTCGGCCACGGCCACGTTCGCCTCATGGATCTCGCCGGACAGGACGTTGACCAGACGGCAGCCGGTAATGAGCAGGTCGGCCGGAGCTTCGCCCAGGGCCAGGGAAATGCGCCGCGCCAGCCGGGCGACGGTGTCGGAAGAATCAATGTCCATGAATGAGGCGCTCCTGAAGAAGTTTCGTCGGCTGGACCATACCACAATTCGTCGCCGTGGGAAGAAAGCGCATGAGCATGCCGCAGAGTTAAAGTATCTCTTGATGTTTAAGGATCATGATTTCCAATCGATAGGCAATTCAATGATATGATTTATCTATTTGACCTCGCTCCGGGGATATGGTGGGAAATTGGAAAAATTCCCAGAAGGATTCCCCATGAAGACCCTCTCCCTGGATTGCCGAGGACTGGCCTGCCCGGGTCCGGTGCTGCGCTGCAAGGACGCCATCGACTCCGAATCCCCGGCGGTCATCGCCGCCACCGTGGACAACGAGGCGGCCAAGGAGAACGTGGCCCGCTTTCTGGCGGCCAAGGGCTATCATGTGGAGATCAGCCCGGTTGCCGGCGGACACGCCCTGACCGGTACCCGGCAGGGCGCGTCCCGGGCCGGCTCCCCTGCCCCTTCCAGCCCCGCAGCCGCCACCGCCGCCCCAGCGGCCAAGGAACAGATCGTGGCCTTTCTGACCGCCGACGCCATCGGCCGGGGCGACGACAGCCTGGGACAAAAGCTCATGGTCAATTTTCTGGCCACATTGCCGGAACTCGGCGACAGCCTGTGGCGCATCGTCCTGGTCAACGGCGGGGTGAGGCTGGCCGTGGCCGGAAGCCCGGTCCTGGACAGGCTCAAGGCCTTCGAGTCGGCCGGGGTGACCATCCTGGTCTGCGGCACCTGCCTGGACTTTTTCGGGCTTTTGGACAAAAAAGAGGTCGGCCAGACCACCAACATGCTCGACGTGGTCACCAGCCTGCAACTGGCCACCAAGGTGCTCCAGGTGTAAGGCCACTACCCGGCCCGGAGTCCCTCCATCGCCCATCCCAGAAGCGACGCCCCCCCCCCGGCCCATGGCGATCCCGTCCCGGGGGTTCGGCTCAACAAGGCCCTGTCCCAGGCCGGAATCTGCTCCAGAAGGCAGGCCGATGAGCTTATTTTGGCCGGGAAAGTGGTCGTCAACGGGGTTCTACACCGCGAACCAGGGGTCAAAATCGACCCCAATCGGGACGATGTCGTCGTAGACGGCCAAAAAGTGGCTTTTTCCCCGCAAAAAAAGCACATCTATCTCCTTTTCCACAAGCCGGTGCAGACCGTGACCACGGCCGCCGACCCCCAGGGACGGCCCACGGTCTTCGATCTCCTGCCGCCAGGTATCCCCCGCCAGGGCCTGTTCACGGTCGGACGCCTGGATTACTATTCCGAGGGGCTCCTGCTTTTCACCGATGACGGGGAACTCACCCACCGGCTCACCCATCCATCGACACATGTCCCCAAGATCTATCATGTTCTCGTTCGCGGTCAGGTCGGTCAAGACATCCTGGCCACCATGGGACGGGGGATGCGCCTGGCCGAGGGCGAGGTACTGGCCCCGGTCGCCGCCGAGGTGTTGCACCGCGAATCCCCGGAACGCACCCTTTTGTCCCTGCGCCTCATCCAGGGGGTCAACCGCCAGATCCGGCGCATGTGCCGCGACCTGGGGTTGACCGTGCTGCGTCTGGTGCGCGTGGCCCAGGGCCCCATCGAACTCGGCGGCCTTGCCCGGGGGAAATGCCGCGCGCTGACTCCGGTTGAAGTGACGGCCCTGCGCGCCGCCGCCGGACTCGGCCCGGCGCCCCATCCTCCTGCCACGCCTTCGTCCACTTCCCCCTCCGGCGACCCAGGGCGGCCGCAGCCTTCCCCGCAACGTTCGTCCCGCCCCAATCCGGAGCCACGGCGCGCCGCCAGTCCTGAACCCAGGCGCGCCCCTGGGCCGTCGTCAACATCCGGCAAGACGGCTTCAAAAAGAGCGCGAAAATGGTGATCGAAGCGTCAGCAAAACGTATGACGATTCGGCTTTCTTTTCGGTGTTTGTTTCCCTGGTTGGGGGGAAGAACAGGTGTGCCGGGGCGTCAACGGCCCCAGGCCCGGGGCCCTGCTGCCGCGCGTCGGTTTGTCGCTGCCGCGCAGGCCGCCAAGGTCACCAGGACGGGCTATGGGGCTGGCTGTTTAAAAAAATGAAACATCGGATTCGAGGTTGTTCTCCCACCAGAAGGCCATAAATGAGGTCGGATTGCGGAATTGTCTGGCTTTTCCGTCCCCACAATCCTCCTGAAACGACGTGGCGGTACCACACGGCCGTCGGAGTCGTACGGGGATCGGTCGCGAACCCAGATGGCAGGCAGTTCCCGGGGGCCTGGCCGGACGGCGCGGTCATGGGGGCCGGACACCGCTAAGGGTGGTCCGGGCGACTCCAGACGGGCGGCCAGCGCCCCTTCCCGTCCTGACCTGGAAAAAGCCGGACTATTTCGAGAGATTGCGCCCGTCCGCGCCGGTGTTGTCGTGCACGGCCACGCCAGGGGGCGGGGTGAAGGAGAACAGGGAATCGGGCAGCCCGGCCTCGACCGTGAGATTTTTGAGGCTCAGATCGTTGGTGTTGGCGTAGAAATCCTGGATGGACAGACGCATGATCATCTGAGTTCCCGGGTCGACCCACACAGACGCCATGACCAGTCCGGGTTCCGGTTCCTTGGGCACCAGCTTGAACCGCACCAGTCCCGCCGCCTCGGCATCGGCCTCCTCGAAAACGTGGAAATCCTCGCGCAGATTGGCCTTACCGGTCAGAAACTTGAGCATGGTCTTGGAGTTGATGACTTCCTCCACCGGATACCGGTAGGCCTCGCGGTCGTCCTCGAAATAATCCCAGACCGCGTCTTTGCCCACCACAAGCAGCTCTTTTTCGGGTTTCACCGTCTCCCAGCGCACCAGGCTAGGTTTCTTGAAGGCGATGGTCCCGGAACGGCTCTCCCCTTCTCCACTGGCTGAATTCTTCAAGTCTTGCGTGAACTCTGCCTTAAAGCCCGATAAGGATTCGTATTTTTTCTGCACGGCGTCCACCAAGTCCGCGCCCTGGGCCGGGACGGCCCACAGGGCGATCAGGAGATACGCCAGGATTGTCTTCGTCATGTTCTCCGCCTTCTTATGCCTGCCTGCTTTTCCGGGCGCGCCCGGAGGACGGCAAAGCCGCCATCTCCCGCCCGGGGCATGCCCCGTGACCGCAGACCGTGTTGACAGGACGTCCACGTCCTTTGAAATCAATGTGAATGATCGCCGACGAAGCCCCTTGGCCGCGGGATGCCCCCCTGGGCCCCGCTGGATGCCCCGTGCCCCTAATCCTTCCCCCGCAGCACCGTACGCGGCTTGCTGCCCTCCTGGGGGCCCAGCATGCCGTCGCGCTCCATCTGCTCGATGAACCGGGCCGCCCGGTTGAACCCGATGCGGAACCGGCGCTGGATGAGCGAGATGGAGGCCCGGCCCTGCTCCATGACGAAATCCACGGCCTGGGGATAGATGGGGTCCGAGGCCGTGTCGTCGCCGCCGTCGCCGTTCTCGCCGTTTCCGTCCAGGCCTGCGGCCGTTTCCTTCTGCCATTCGGAAAAATCCAGCTCGTAGCCGGGCGCGGCGCGCTTTTTCCAGAACTCCACCACCTCGGCCGTTTCCTCGTCCGAGACGAACGCCCCGTGCATGCGGGTCATCTTGCCGCCGCTGGGCTTGAACAGCATGTCCCCGCGTCCGAGCAGGTGCTCGGCGCCCACCGTGTCCAGGATGGTGCGCGAATCGTGCTTGCTGGTGACCTGGAAGGAGATGCGGGTGGGGAAGTTGGCTTTGATCAGTCCCGTGACCACGTCCACGCTGGGCCGCTGGGTGGCCAGAATGAGGTGGATTCCCGCGGCCCGGGCCAACTGGGCCAGCCGCACGATGCTGATCTCCACTTCCTTGGCGGCGGTCATCATCAGGTCGGCCAACTCGTCGATGATGATCACCAGATAGGGCATGGGGGTCAGGTCGGCCAGCTCTTCGGGCCGGTCGTCGCCAAGCTTTTCCAGCTTTTCCCAATATCCGGCGATGTTGCGCACCCCGAGCCGGGCCATGGCCTCGTAGCGGCGGTCCATCTCGTGCACGGCCCAGTCCAGGGCGCTCTTAGCCATGGACATCTCCGTGACCACGGGGTGCACCAGATGCGGCAGGTCGTTATAGACCGAAAGCTCGATGCGCTTGGGGTCCACCAGCAAAAGCTTCACCTCGTCGGGCCGGGCCTTGTAGAGGATGCTCAAGAGGATGCCGTTGACGCACACGCTTTTGCCGCTGCCCGTGGCCCCGGCCACCAAAAGATGCGGCATCTTGGCCAGGTCCGCCACCTGGGGCCGTCCCTGGATGTCCTTGCCGATGGCTAGGGTCAGCTTCGACGACTGGGTGCTGAAGGCCTCGGATTCAAGGATCTCGCGCAGATAGACGGTCTGGCGCTTGGCGTTGGGGATCTCCACGCCCACCGTGTCCCGGCCCGGGATGGGGGCCTCGATGCGCACGGCCAGGGCCTTCATGGCCAGGGCCAGATCGTCGGAGAGCCCGGCGATGCGGCTGATCTTGATGCCCGGGGCGGGCTTGAATTCGAACATGGTCACCACGGGGCCGGGCACGATGCGCTGCAACTCCCCCTGGATGCCGAAATCGGACAGGCAGGCGGCCAGGCTTTCGCCCTGCTTTTTGACGGCCTCGGGGTCGGGGCCCTGGCCCTTGGCCGGCGGCGGCACGCTCAAAAGATCCAGGGGCGGCAGGGGCGCGTCGGGATCAACCTGGATCGGGGTCGGGCGAGGCTTGCGCGGTCGCCTGGGCGATGCGGCGGGCGCTGGCGCGGCGGCCGGGGCGACGCTTGGCAGGGGCTCGGAAACCTCGCCCCCGTCGGCCGAGAAGGTGAATTCCTCGTCAGCTCCCCGGACTTCGGCCGGGATGTCCCCCGTGGCCCCCGGCATGGCAGGCTCCAGGCGTCCGGGCCGGGGCGTAAACAGGGCCCGGATGCCCCGGCCGAGCAGACCGCCCAGGCGGCCCAGGGCGGCCCAGGCCATGCGGGTCAGCCACCAGACCCCGCGTCCGGCCCGGCCCCAGACGGCGTCGAAGGACAGCCCGAAGAGGAGCTGCACCGCAAACACGGACAAAATGAAGAGCACAAACCCGCCGCCATATCCGCCAAGCCAGGTGGAAAGCATGGCGAAGGCGGCCTGCCCGAGGTAGCCGCCGCCCTGTACCTGGCCGAGGCTCACCAGGGGATGCAGGGTCTCGGTGGCGCAGGCGGCCGTGACCACGAAAAAAAGCAGGCCGATGCCGCACCAGCGCACGGGCCCAAGCCCGATGTCCCGGACGAAGGTCCGCACCGTGAGCCAGGCGAACCACAGGGGCAGGAAAAAGGCCCCCACGCCGCACGCGTCGACGAGGAATCCGGCCCAATAGGCCCCTGCCCGCCCGGCCATGTTGCGGATCTCGTGCCCGGGGCCCACGTGCTGGGACAGGCTCGGATCGAGATAGTCGTAGGTGGCGAGGCTGACGGCGGTGAAGACCCCCATGAAAAGGAGGAACAGCCCCGCCATCTCTCGGAAATACCGGGTCTCGCCGCCCTGTGCGTTATTCTCGGCCAATGTACTCGCCAGACCTCGTATCGACCTTGATGCGTTCGCCGGTGTTGATGAAAAGCGGCACGTTGACGGTGATGCCGGACTCCAGCTTGGCCGGTTTGCTGGCCCCGCTGACGGTGTCGCCCTTCACGCCGGGCTCCGTGTCCGCCACCACCAGGACGACCGAGGCCGGAAGGTCGATGTCCAGGGGCGCGCCGTTGTACATGAGCATTTTCAGCTCCATGCCGTCCACGAGGTAACCGCCCTTGTCGCCGAGCTGGGCACCGCCCACATGGATCTGCTCGTAGCTCGACATGTCCATGAACACGAACTCAGCGCCTTCGCGGTAAAGAAACTGCATCTCGCGGGTCTCAAGGTCCGGCTTCTCCACCTTTTCCCCGGAGCGGAAGGTGTTTTCCACCACCCGGCCGTTGAGCATGTTTTTCAGTTTGGTGCGCACGAAGGCCCCGCCCTTGCCGGGCTTGACGTGCTGGAAATCGACGATTTCGTAGGGAACTCCATCCCACTCGATCTTGAGTCCCCGACGGAAATCCGTGGTCGAAAGCATTGTCACTCCTTTGGTGTGTGTTGTGCGGTATCCATGAACCGCTGCCACAGGGCGCACACGCCCAGGGCGTAGCTGTGCAGGCCGAATCCGGCGATGACCCCGATTGCGGATCGCCCGATAAGGCTTTTATGCCGCAGGGGCTCGTCGTTTCGGGCCAAGATGTTGCTTAAGTGCACCTCGACGCAGGGAATGCCGATCCAGGCCAGGCAGTCGGCCAGGGCTAGGCTGGTGTGGGTGTAGGCCCCGGCATTGAGCACGATGCCGTCCACGCCCTGGCGCATGGCCTCTTCCAGGCGGTCGATGAGCTGCCCTTCGCCGTTGGCCTGGAAATGCTCCAGGGTGATGCGCCCGGCCTTTTCCGGGCCGAGGATGTCCCGGATGAGCTCAGGCAGATCATCCAGGGACCGGCTGCCGTAGATTTCCGGCTGGCGTCGGCCGATGTGCCCCAGGTTGGGGCCATTGGCAATCAAAATCGTGAAGGTGCGCATTCCGGTTTCCCTCCCGTCGCATGTCGAAAACCCAGCAAAAACAGGCGGCACTGTGCGGCAAAGCCGCCAAAACTTCAAGTCCGGCATGAAGGTTTTCCGGGGGACGGCCGCACCCACGGGCTTGACGCCGGGGCAGGGACAGGCCACACAGGCGGACATGAAGCCCGAGATTCCCCAGGTGGTCATGACCCTGACCGACACCATCTATCTGCCGTCGCAGCTCAAAGCCGTGCCCGCGCCCCAGGTGGCCCTGGCCGGACGCTCCAACGTGGGCAAATCCACGCTGGTGAACATGCTGGGGGGCCGCAAGGGGCTGGCCAAGATCAGCGCCACCCCGGGCAAGACCCGCAGCCTCAACTTTTACCACATCCGTCCCGGGGAATTCTATCTGGTGGACCTTCCCGGCTACGGCTATGCCCGCTGCGCCAAGACCGAACGCGAGAAATGGGCCAAGCTCATCGACGTCTATCTGGCCGACAATCCGTGGCTGCGGGCGGTCATGGCCGTGGTGGACTGCCGCCTGCCGCCCCAGGCCCTGGACCTGGACCTTTTGGCCTATGCCTCGGGCCGGGGATTGCCGACCGTGGTGGTCTTGACCAAGGCGGACAAATGCAGCCAGCGCGAGCGCGAGGCCAAAAAACGGGTGTGGGCGGACATCCTGGCCGCGCCGCCCCTGGTTTTTTCCGGCAAGACGGGCCTTGGCCGCGCGGAGTTGTGGGCCGAAATCGCCCGGCTGGCCACTCCCGGCGCCAGCTCCGATGCGGGCTTCCCCCACCCGGCCGCGGAGGCCGGACCTGGGCCGGACCCGGGCCCAACGGACGTTCCCTCGTCCGATCCGCCCGGGGACGCGTCTGTGTCCGATCCGGCCGGGGCCGCCCCCGGGGTCAGGATTCGGACGAAGCCGCGTCGCCGGACTGTTCGCGCAAAAACTTGACCAGGAACTCCGCGTCCCTGGGGCCGAGATTGAACCTCACGGCGGCTTTTTCCACCAAAACAGGAATCGAGTCCCGGGATTCGCCCTTGGCGGCGCAGATCCAGGCCACGGCCTTCCGGAACAGTTCATCCTGGGGCATTATGGTGCTCATGGGCGCTCCTTGCGGTCTTCCGTCTGCCTACACCACCTGCCCGGGCCTTGCAACGTGGCCCGTCTTCGGGTAGTTGCCCCGGATTCACGCCGTTTCGCCGCGACCGTGGTCTCCTTCCCGCCGCACACCGACAAACCGACAGCCAGCGCGAGCGTTTCATGGACCAGATTCTATCCGCCGTCGTTTTGGGCATCATCGAGGGACTGACCGAGTTTTTGCCCGTGTCCTCCACCGGCCACCTGATCCTGGCCGGGCATCTCATGGGCTTTACCGGAGAAAAGGCGGCCAGTTTCGAGGTCATCATCCAGCTGGGGGCCATCCTGGCCGTGGTGGTCATGTACCGGGACCGCTTCCTCGGGCTTTTGCGGGCCAACCCCTACCAGCGCTTCTCGGGATTTCGGGGGGTCGTCCTTTTGGGGCTGACCTGCGCCCCGGCCGCCCTGGTGGGATTTTTGACCCACAAGGCCATCAAGACCCATCTGTTCGGGCCGGCCACCGTGGCCCTGGCCCTGGCCGTGGGGGCCGTGGCCATCCTGGTGGTCGAGGCCATGCGCCGCCGGGTGCGCTTCGAGACTCTGGACGACATCTCCCCGGCCCTGGCCCTGGGCGTCGGGATGTTCCAATGCCTGTCCCTGTGGCCGGGCTTTTCCCGCTCGGCCGCGACCATCATGGGCGGCATGCTTTTGGGGGCCAAGCGCTCCCTGGCTGCGGAATATTCCTTCATCGCCGCCGTGCCCATCATGTGCCTGGCCACGGCCTACGACTTCTACAAGAGCTATCACCTTTTCGCGGCCGGTGATCTGCTGGTTTTGGCCGTGGGATTCGTGGTCTCGTTTTTTTCGGCCTGGGCTGCGGTCAAGGGATTCATCCTGCTGCTCGGCCGCACCACCCTGCGCCCCTTCGCCTGGTACCGTCTGGTCCTGGCCGTGGCGGTCTTTGTGTTCTGGCCCGCCTGAGGCGCTCCCCGCACGGCCGGTTTGACCGGCCCCCCCCAGCCCGCCCCCGGCCCGCTCCTGACAGGCTCCTGACCGGCCCTGTTCAAGCAGGGCCCGCCGTGATACCGATTTGTCATGCCACACGACGATACGCGCCAAACGCGTCCGGCCGCCTCGCGTCCCATCCGCATCCTGCCGCCCGAGCTGCAAAACCAGATCGCGGCCGGCGAGGTGGTGGAGCGTCCGGCCAGCGTGCTCAAGGAACTGGTGGAGAACAGCCTGGACGCCGGGGCCACCCGGGTGGAGGTCGTGGTCGAGGGCGGCGGCCGGGGGCTCATCCAGGTCCAGGACAACGGCTTCGGCATGACCCCGGCGGAACTGTCCCTGGCCGTGACCCGTCACGCCACCAGCAAGCTGGCCAGCCTGGCCGAGCTGTCCAGCATCGGCAGCTACGGCTTCCGGGGCGAGGCCCTGCCGAGCATCGCCTCCGTGTCCCATTTCCGCTGCACCTCGGCCTGCGAGGGCATGGGCGAGGCGGCCATGATCGAGGTCATAAACGGCCGCACCACGGCCCAGGGCCCGGCGGCCATGACCCGGGGCACCCGCATCGAGGTCCGGGATCTCTTCGCCGGGGTTCCGGCCCGGCTCAAATTCCTCAAGACCGAGGCCACGGAAACCAAGTTGTGCGTGGAGACCTTGTGCCGCCTGGCCCTGGCCAGGCTTGACGTGGCCTTCAAGCTGACCTGCGGCGGCCGCACGGTGCACCGCTTTCCGGCCGGACAGACCCTCCAGGCCAGGCTCGCGGGCATGTGGCCCCCGGCCGTGACCGAGGACATGGTGACGGTGTCCCTGGCCCATGACGGGTTCGCGGTGACGGGCCTTGTGGGCAGGCCGCTCACGGCCCAGGCCCGGGCCGACCGCATGCTTTTTTTCGTGAACGGCCGCCATGTGCGCGACCGGGTGCTGCTCTCCGCCGTGCGCGAGGCCTACAAGGGGCGGCTTCTGTCCCGGGAATATCCCCAGGCCGCCGTCTTCCTGACCATGCCGCCCGAAGACGTGGACGTCAACGTCCACCCGGCCAAAAGCGAGGTCCGGTTCCGCGAGGAATCGCGCATCTTCAGCCTGGTGCGCCGGGCCGTGTCCGAGGCCCTGGACAAGGCCAGCGTCATGCGCACCTCCCCTGCCCCCGAGCCCTGGCTGTCGGGCCGGGGCGAACCGGAAAAATATCCCGGCTACCGGGATTTCGCGGCCCACATCCGGGAGCAGGACCGGCAGGCGGCCTCCCCCGAACCGCCCTATGCCGGGCCGCGTCCCTTTTCCGAGCCGGATTCGTTTCCCGATGCCCGGGACTCCTCCCTGACCCCGCCGCCGCTTCTGCGCGAGCCTTCCCGACTCTCCGGGGCATGGCCCCAGGCCGCGCGCAACGTGGACCCTCCGGCCGTGGCCGCACGGCTTGCCCGAGCCCCCCAGCCCGATCAGCCAGGCCAGCCCGGCCAGTTCACCCCGTCCGGCCAGTCCGGCCAGGAGCCCTGGACCGAACCTTTCCCGGCAGGGGCGCGCCCGGGCGGCGAACGGCCGTTTTTGGCCTCCCCCCCCGGCCCCGACAGCCCCCACGGGCCCCACCGACCGGTCGCCGCCTGGACACAGTCTCCAGGCCTGCGCGACGCCTCGACCCCGGCCGGGGTGGTGCCCGGACGGGGGACGGAACATGGCAGCGAGGAAATCGAATATCTGGGGCAGTTCGCGGATACGTATCTCTTGGTGCGCATGGGGGGGGCGGCCCTGACCCTGGTGGACCAGCACGCGGCCCACGAGCGGGTGCTCTTTGCGGCCATGAGCCGGGACGGCCGGCGCGGCGACTCCCGGCCCCTGGGGATTCCGCTCCAGGTGGCCCTGCACAAGTCCGAGCAGGCCATGCTGGAGAAACTGTGGGACGAGCTGCGGACCGTGGGCTTCGACCTGGAGCGCGCCGCTTCCGGGGTGCTGGCGATCAAGGGCCTGCCGCCGTCCCTGGGGGTGGCCGAAGCCGGGGACTACCTGCGGGCCGCCCTGTCCGGGCAGGCCAAAAAAATCGAAGATCTGTGGACGCTTCTGTCCTGCAAGGCGGCCATCAAGGCCGGGACGCGGCTGGCCCCGGACGAGGCCCTGACCCTGCTGTCCATGTGGCGGGAATGCCCCGAGCGGGACTACTGCCCCCACGGCCGGCCGGTGGCCGTGCGGTTCACGGAGCATGAGCTGGAGCGGCTTTTCAAGCGCAAGAAGTAGCCCCCAGATAGGGGTGGTCCGTGGCCAGGTAGCCGGTCACGTAGTCGGCCACGGCGTCTTCCAGCGAGGTCATGGGAGCCTGGTATCCGGCGGCGCGCAAGCGCTCCATTTTGGCCTCGGTGAAGTACTGGTATTTGCCGCGAAGCTTTCCGGGCATCTCCACGTAGTCGATCTGCGGTTCCCGGCCCATGGCCACAAAAACCGCCCGGGCCAAGTCGTTCCAGGTCCGGGCCGTTCCCGTGCCCACGTTGAGGATGCCCCCGGCGTGGGGATTCTCCAGAAGCCACCAGACCACCTCGGCGCAGTCCTTGACCCACACGAAATCGCGCATCTGGCCGCCGTCGGGATAGTCCTGGCGGTCGGACTTGAAAAGCGCAAGCCGCCCGGTGTCGCGAATCTTTTCGAAGGCCTTGCAGACCACACTGCGCATCTCCCCCTTGTGGTATTCGTTGGGGCCGAACACGTTGAAGAACTTGAGGCTGGCCACCCGGGAAAGAAGCCCGTGCCGCCTGAGCCACAGGTCGAAGAGGTGCTTGGTCAGGGCGTACATGTTCAGGGGGCAAAGGGTGTCCAGGGCGGCGGGATCGTCGTCGAAGCCGCACGAGCCGTCGCCGTAGGTGGCGGCGCTGGAGGCGTGGATGAACCGGGCGTCGCGGCTGTGGGCGTACTGGCAGACGGATTTGGAATAGTGGTAGTTGACGCGCATAAGTAGCTCGGCGTCGGTCTCGGTGGTGGAGGAATTGGCCCCCATGTGCACCAGGGCCGCCGGGTTGAAGGGGTCGGTGTGGGCCTCGATGCGGTGGAGAAAGTCGTCCTTGTGCAGATAGTCGGCAAAGGCAAGGCCCACGAGATTCTTGAACTTGTCGTCATGGCCCAGGTCGTCCACGACCAGGATGTCGTCGATCCCCATCCGGTTTAGTTTCCACACGATGGCGCTGCCGATGAATCCCGCCCCGCCGGTGACGATGTGCATAGCCGCCTCCACGCATTTTTTCGTGCACTGTGAACCGGTTATGGACGTTCGCAGGCGGTTTGGCAAGGTGCGGCGTTTTTTTCCCGCCGGATGCGGCGACCGCCTTGCATCGCGGTGATTTTTCGACTACTCCCCCCGGCCACGGGAGGTCACCATGCTCGCCATCCTCGACTACAAGGCCGGAAACCAGACCAGCGTCCGCCGGGCCCTGGACCATCTCGGCATCCCCTGCCGCATCACCTCCGATCCCGCCGTCATCGCCGCTGCCTCGGGCATCATCTTCCCCGGCGTGGGCGCGGCCGGACAGGCCATGGACGAACTCACCCAGACCGGGCTGGATGCGGTCATCAAGGCCCAGGTGGACGCCGGGAAGCCGCTTCTGGGCATCTGCGTGGGCTGCCAGATCCTTCTCGACTACAGCCCGGAAAACGACACCAAGGCCTTGGGGATCGTGTCCGGCGAATGCGCCATGTTCAACCGGTCCCTGACCGAGGAGGACGGCTCCCCCATCCGCGTGCCGCACATGGGCTGGAACCGCGTCAAGGCCGTCCGGGAATGCGAGATCCTACAGGGGATCGAACCCGAGGCGGAATTTTATTTCGTGCACAGCTACTACCCCGTGCCCGCCCCGGAATTCGTCCTGGCCGAGACCTTCTACGGCATCGATTTCTGCTCGGTGCACGGCCGGCCCGGGCTGTGGGCCGTGCAGTTCCACCCGGAAAAAAGCGGCCGGCCGGGCCTGAGGCTTCTGGCCAATTTCAACGCCTACTGCCGGGAGGCCGCCCATGCTCAGTAAACGTGTCATCCCCTGCCTGGACGTGCGAAACGGCAAACTCACCAAGGGCGTGAAGTTCGCAGGCAACGTGGACATCGGCGATCCCGTGGAGACGGCCCGCATGTATTACGAACAGGGCGCGGACGAGATCGTTTTCTACGACATCACCGCCTCCTCCGAGGGCCGGGGCATCATGCTCGACGTGGTGGAACGGGTGGCCGCCCAGATTTTCATCCCCTTCTCCGTGGGCGGCGGCATTTCCACGGTGGAGGACATGCGGGCCGTGCTCCTGGCCGGGGCGGAGAAGATATCGGTCAACTCCGCAGCCGTGAAAAACCCGGACATCATCAGCCAGGGCGCCCAGGCCTTCGGCTCCCAGTGCGTGGTGGTGGGCATGGACGTGAAAAAGGTGGCAGTCACCGAGGCCATCCCCTCGGGCTACGAGGTGGTCATCCACGGCGGCCGCAAGGCTATGGGCCTGTGCGCCCTGGACTGGGCCAGGACCGTGGAGGCCCTGGGAGCCGGGGAAATCTGCCTCAACTCCATCGACGCCGACGGCACCAAGGACGGCTACGAGCTGACCCTAACCCGGCTTATCGCAGAAAACGTGGGCATTCCGGTCATCGCCTCGGGGGGGGCCGGCAACCCCGGCCACATGGCCGACGCCCTGACCCAGGGCAAGGCCTCGGCGGCGCTCATCGCCTCCATCGTCCACTACGGGGAATACACCCTGCCGGGCATCAAGGAACACCTGACCCAACGGGGCATCAAGGTCCGCTCGGTGTGGTAGCCCAGGCCTGACCTCTCGATGCACGGGCACACGAATAACGCCGCGTCCGGGGGTTCCCTGGCGCGGCGTTCGTTTTTTCGGGGATGACCGGATCAGGCCGGTTCACGCAGGATCAGGCCGGATCAAGCCGGATGGGGACGGTCCTTGGGCCAAAGCGGAGACACGAACGTTCCGGACTTGCCGCCGCTTTTAAAAAGAAGCCGCACGGCCGTGATCTCGATGTCCTTCTGCACGGCCTTGCACATGTCGTACAGGGTCAGCGCCGCCACGGAGGCGGCGGTCAGGGCCTCCATCTCCACGCCCGTGGGGGCGTCGGTGCGGGTCTCGGCCTCGATGTCCACGGCGCAGGCCGCCGCATCCACCGTGAAACGCACGTCGGCGAAGGACAGGGGCAGGGGATGGCACAGGGGAATCAGCTCGAAGGTCCGCTTGGCGGCCAGGATTCCGGCGATCTTGGCCGTAGCCAGGGCGTCGCCCTTGGGCAGGGCCGCCTCTTGCAGCAGGGCCAGGGTCGTGGCCGACAGGATCACCCGGGCTCCGGCCACGGCGATGCGCCTGGTGGCGGCCTTGCCGCCCACGTCCACCATGCGGGCCCGGCCCTGTGCGTCGATATGGGAGAGGTCGCCGGACATGGGGCCTAAAACTCCGGAACCTTGACCTTGTAGTCGATGCGCTTGGCGGCCTTGGCGTCGGCCTTGGCCTTCTCCAGGTTGCCCATGGCCTGATACACGAAGGCCCGGTTGCCCAGGATCTCGGCATTTTGGGGGTCGATGGCCAGGGCCTTTTCGAAATCGGCCAGGGCCTTGTCGTACTGGTCCATCTGGGAATAGCACAGGGCGCGCACGTTGTAGGCGCTCATCAGGTTCATCTTGTCGATGCCTTCCGGAGCGGAGAGAATCTTGGTGAGAAATTCCGTGGCTTTGGGAAAGTTTCCCTGGTCGATGGCGGACAGGGCATCGGCGAAATCCTGGTCCGGGGTGGCTTGGCCCGCAAAAGGCAGGGCCAGGCACAGGCAGGCGGCGAGAAAAAAGGCGCGTACGAACGTTTTCATGGTCAGTTCCCCATGGCCTCCTTGGCCTTTTTGAAGAAATCCTTGACCTTTTTCATGGGCTTTTGCTCTTCCAACTTCTGGAACTCGCGCAAAAGCTCTTCCTGTTTCTTGGTCACGTTTTTCGGGATGGTCACCGTGACCTGGACCAGGAGGTCGCCCCGGTCCCGGCCGCCGGGATGCGGCAGGCCCAGGCCGCGCAAGGCGAACACCTTGCCGCTCTGGGTACCGCGCGGAATCTCCATGCTCTCCGTGCCCTCAAGGGTGGGCACCTCGATCTTGTCGCCCAGGACCGCCTGCACGAAGCCGATCTCCGTGGAATAGATGAGATCCTGGCCCTGGCGCTCGAAGACCTTGTCCGGCTCGACCCGGATGATCACGTACAGGTCGCCGGGAGGCCCGCCGTTTTTGCCGGGTTCGCCCTCGCCGCGCAGCCTCAGGCGCATGCCGTTGTCCACCCCGGCGGGCACCTTGACGCTGATTTCCTTGATTTCGTGGACGACGCCCCGGCCCCGGCAGGCGGCGCACGGGGTGGCGATGACCGTGCCCTGGCCCCGGCATACGGGGCATGGCACGGCGATGCGGAAAAATCCCTGGCTCTGGTGGATCTGCCCCGCTCCGCCGCACTGGCGGCAGGTCTCGGGCCGGGTGCCGGGCGCGGCGCCGCTGCCGCCGCATTCCCCGCATGGCACTTCCTTGGGAATCTTCAGGGTGACTTCCGTGCCCGAGGCGGCGTCGCGAAAGGCCACGGTCAGGTCGTAGCGCAGGTCGGACCCGGCCTGGGGCCTGGGGCCCCGCCCGGTCCGCCCCCCGCCGAAGCCGAAAAACTCCCCGAAGATGTCGGAAAAGGTGCTGAAGACGTCGTCCGTGGAGGAAAACCCGCCGAACCCGGCCCCTCCGAGGCCTTCCTTGCCGAAGCGGTCATAGCGCGCCCGGGTCTCGGGATCGCGCAGCACCTCGTAGGCCTCGGCAGCCTCCTTGAACTTGGACTCGGCCTCGGGATCGTCCGGGTTGCGGTCGGGATGATACTTGAAGGCCATTTGGCGATAGGCCTTCTTGATCTCATCCTCGCCCGCCTCGCGCCCGACGCCCAAAATCTCGTAATAGTCGGTCTGGGACATGGTGCTACTTCAAAGCGTTAGGATTCGACATGGATGCCAGCTTCCTCGATGGACTCGGAAGGCAGCACCTCGCCCGCGGCGATTTCCCGCAAGGCTGTGACCACTTCCTTGTTCTTGCACTCCACGAGAGGGGTGTAGCCTTCGCGGTACTGCTTGACCCGCTTGATGGCCATCTGGACGATGAGAAACCGGTTGTTGATTTTTTGCAGGCAGTCTTCGACGGTGATTCGAGCCATGGAGCCTCCTCGAAGGGGATCGAATGAGGATGAGGGATGCCGCATGAAAGGCGGCGGCGTTTAACGAGTAAGTCGCATCCTGGGGATGTCAAGCCCTTGGGAGAGGTGCCTTTTTCCTGAAAGCGGCCACCCGGAAAAGCCCTCCCGGCCAGACGGTGCGGAACGTGGTTACATAGACGTCCCAAACGGCATGGTCAAGGAAAAAATCACAGGCGCCCGGGAGGCACCGGCAGCGCTTCGCGAGAACGGGCATCTCCTCGCGCCGGGGAGACGGCGTGGCCATCCCCGTGGCGTTTTTTTCAGTACGCCAGCCGTCCCAGGGACTTCATGATCAGGGTCGCGCCCATGGAGAACATGCCCATAAGCCCCATGCCGCAGGCAAATCCGGCCAAAAGCACCGGCGCGTACTGCCGCCACATGGCCCCGTAGCGTTTGAGGAAGTAGTAGCGGCCGACAAGCGCCCCCACCACCTCGAGGATGAGGCCGTGGGGCGTGCTCTGCCCCAGTCCCCGCACGATGCCGTAGACCAGGAGCACCGGCAGCCCGAAAACGCTTAAAAGAAAATACGTGATCAACCCCAAAAGCATCCCCGCCGAGACGTACCAACCGCTGAGCGCCTGGAAAAACAGGGAATTTCCTTCAAGGGTGGAGGTTTGCATAAGCAGGGTGTTCAGGGCCTGCAAGTGCCAGAGTTCCTGGGCGTAGGGATAGGAGGACGAGGGGATGGGGGCCAGTTGCCAGATGAACTGGGAGAAAAACAGGCTGGCCACCATGACCACCGGAAAAACCACGATTTCGGCCTTGATGATGCCCCGCAGGCTGGTGCCGGTCAGCTCGATCTCCCGGAAATCCACCGTGGCCTTGCCGTAATTGTGGATGGGGATGGGGGCGTACCAGATCTCGATGCCCTGGTAGCCGAAAAACCGGGCTCCGGCGATGAAACTGGCCTCCCGCACCAGGGGGAGGCTCACGAACTGCCCGGCGATGCCCTCCATGCGGGCCGTGATGTAGGAGATGACCGGGGTGTAGACGAAGCCGTAGAGGATGAAGAATATCCACGGGAAATTCGGCACCAGCCACACGCAGATGGTGATGTAGGACAGGGTGGACACCACGTAGATGGCCACGGACACCCAGAAATTGATGTCGCCCCGGGCCTTGTTGCTGGTGAAAAGCGCCCGGTAGCCCACCCCGCTCGCCCCTTTGCCGAAGGATTTGGCCACCTGCCACACGCCGATGATACCGATGGCCAGTCCCAGGCCGATGCCGAAGCTCATGTAGAAGTCGAAGTTGTTGGCGAACACCGTGTCCACGGTGCCCATGCCGTAGCGCCAGCGGTGCAGGATGCCGTGTTCGAAAAGGATGGGGTTGGCCACCACGGTGATCAACAGGCCGATGAGCCCGCCGATGACCGCCCAAAACGGCAGCACCATGCCCGTGAACATCAGCCCCAGGTCGAACTGGATGCCCGTGGCCACGGCCGGTAGCCACTTTTCCGTGCTGCGCGTGAAGTCCGCCCAGGGGATGGGGATGATGCGTATGGGCTCGGTGAAAATCAGTCCGGAAACCACGGGAAAAAGCACGTACACGGCCCCGAAAACCAGCCCGATCATGCCGCCGATGGAAAAAACCCGCCATTTCCAGCCGGTTTTCTTGTCCTCGGTGGATTCGGCCAGGGCCATGGTGCCCAGGGCCCCCACCGGGGCCATGGGGAAGGGCAGCTTCTCCACATCGGAGGTGATGCGGTACAGGGCGTAGCCCAGGCCGAAATGATCCACCCGCTGCACGATTTGGGAGCCCACCAGAAGCAGGATGGGAATGAGCCAGTCGCGGTGCAGGAATGTGCGTTGCAACAGGGATTCCGATCCGGCGGCCGGGGCCACCCAGGTGGGGATGAACTCCGTCAATCCCAGCATCTTGGCCGCGTCGGACTGGATCAGATATTGGTTCCACAAAAGGCCCGAGAACGGCGAGGCCATGGCCGCCCCGGCCATATAGTACAAAAGGAAGATTTCCTGTTGCTTGAGCTCGGTGTAGGCCCGCTTGGCGATTTCCGCGAAGAGGATGATGGTCACCCAGCGCGCGGCCGGGCCGATGCCCGTGCCGATGACCAGCTGCAGGTACATGCTGCCGGGCATCATGAGAAAGCCGATGAACACCGCGCCGACAATGGTCTTCCAGTCGAAGCCCTCCTCGAAATGCTTGGGCTGCGGCAGGAGATCGCGATATTCTTGCAGTTCCTTGTCCTGATACATCAGGGCTCCGTCTTTGGTGCCGGTCGTGCGTCGACGTTAGTTGGGCAACACAAGATAGCTCTGCCCGGCATAGATGCCGATGACGGCATAGATGCCGCCCATGAGCAGGTCGCCGATGATCAGCCCCACAAAAAGCATCCGCACCCGCCGGAAGAGCGCCACGCCGCCGTAACGCAGGGTGAGCTGGTTGCACATCCAGCCGATGAGGAAACTGAACCAGAGAATGCGCATGGCCGAACTGTACATGGTCAGGTAGCCGATGGGATGGATGGGCCACCAGTAGAAACGCTGGTAGCAGACCACCAGCAGGAACATGATCACCGCGCCGGTCAGGGCGAACCCGATGATCCATTCATTGGGACCGGCCGGGGCGTCGAGCAGGCGTTGCACGTTCTCGTACACCCCGACCGTGGTCTGGGTCTCCCAGTCCACCTGGAGATCACGCAGGCCGTACTTGTGGCACAGGGCCAGCATGGCCGCAAACGACACGGCCACGGCCAGGACCAGGGCCACGCCGAGCCCGGCCACGAGCAGGCGTTTTTGGCGCACGTTTTCGCCGATCTTGGAGAAGTGCATCAACGAGGGCATCAGCGATTCGCGCAGATCAACGAACAGCACCTTCTGCATGACCGCCGCCATCATCAGCCCGATGTTGGAGAAAAAACCCGATCCGAAAAAGGCCAGAAGGCCGTCCGTGGGCGCGGCGGTCAGGGTGAAATAGGCCAGGCCGCCCTGGCAAATGATCCGGGTGGCCACCAGCATGATCACGAAGAAGATGCCCAGAAGCAGCATCGCCGGGACGACCGGCATGCCGAAATACACGCACCAGGCCACCAGGAGCCCCAGACCGGCCACCACGCCCCAGAAGGACACTGCGGCCGAGATCCACTCGCTCTCGGCGGCCGCGGTGCGGCGGAAGGTCAGGGCATCCCTGGCGGCGGCGAACAGGTGCTGCCGGGCCAGCCAGACGATGAACAGGAAAAAGACGCCGTAGGCCCCGACCATCTGGGTTTCCTCGGGCCGGGTCAGGGTCGGGCCGAAGGTCACCCCCAGGGCGGACGAGGGAATCTGGTAGCCGATGACCTCGAAAAAGCCGAACAACAGGCCGCCCAGGAGGTAAAACACCCAGAAACTCAGGGAAATCTGCCGGGCCGTCAGGTAGGCGAACCCGATGAAGGCCGGATAGAAATAGATGCGCAGCTTGCTGAACCCGGAAAAGAACCCGGTCTGGGGGAAATAGGGCCCCAAAAGAAACAGCGTGGGAAACTGGGGCACGGCCGGATCGTAAAACCCGATGCCGTTTAAGGTGTGCAAGAAAACCGGCACCAGAAGGCCCACGAGCAGAAACCGGTCCGTGAAAAAGGCGAAGGGGCGGCCTTCGTCGTAGGCCTCGGTCATGAGCGTGGGCACGCGTAAAAGCGGAAAATTCATCCGCTCGTTGGCCACCCACTGCCGGGAAAAGAGGTTCACCAGACAGACCATGACCAGATAGCACAACAGGATGAACACGGCCCAGGTGGCCAAGGGAACCATCCAGGCCGACCACGGGATGCGCCCGAGCACCTCGAACCAGTCCAGGCGGTAGCCGCCCTCCAGGCCGTTGTACAGGAAATCCACGGCGGCCGGGTCCACGGGTGACCAGTCCTTGGGAACCAAAGGGGCCAGCACGTCCTTCCAGCGGTTGCCCACGGTGGCGAAATGGGCCGGGGCCGTGATGTTGATGAAAAACGTCCGGGCCAGGCCGGTGAAGGCCACGCCCGAAACCACGACCATGAACCCCCAGGAGACGAGGAGTTCGATGCCCGTCAGCACCGGATTTTTCCGGAAAAAAAGCCGCGAAACCAAGGCCGCGAGCAAGGTGACCAGAAGCAGGATGAAAAACGGGGCCAGGGGAAAATGCCCGCCGCCAAGCGGCGTGGCCGCCATGTACATGTTGTTGACCGGGGTCACGGCGCAGATGAGAAGCCCCATGACAATGCCCAGGACCACGCTTCGCGCCCGGATCATGCCCGCTCTCCCAGGGTGTCGGCCCGGTTTGGGGCCCCAAGGCGTCCGTGGACGCGGCCTTCATGCCGCCCAGCGCGCGTCCTGGCTGTGTGCGGCATCATCCGCCCCTCGCTTTCTGTTCGGCAAATCCGGCGATGATCTGTTCCTCGTAGGCCACCTGGTTTTCGGGATCCAGGGAACGCCACACCAGCAACTGTTTGCGCAGGTTGTCCAAAAAGCCCTTGTTCAGGCGCTTCCACATGCCCGCTTCCCCGGCCACCCGGGCCAGGGTCACCCGTATCTCCATGAACCCGGGATTTTTCATATCCGGCAAAAACAGGATGTCCACGCGCTCCTTGATGCCGAAATCGAAGGGGGCCAGCCAGACCATGGCCGTGAGCCGGAAGCAGGAGCGCAGTTCGAGAAACGCCGTGTCGATCTCTCCGGGATGCGGTCCCTTTTCCGGATCATCCCAGGGGCATTCGAAGGCGAACTTGACGTCGTCGGTGGAAAAAAGGCCGTGGGAAATGTCCTGGTGGGACTTGTAATAGTCGTACAAAAATCCCCCGGCGTATTCCTGCTCCCGGATACGCATGAGAAACGGCAGGTTGACGGAAATCACGCCGCCCTCGGCCTCGGGCAGGGTCCAGGAGCGGTTGACGTCGGGGATGGCGATCTCCCCGGCCACCTTGGAGGGATAGATGACCGACAACAGGACCACGGCGATGACCAGAAGCATGGCCGCCACACCGGCCAGAGAGGAATAGTTGGCGGTCATCCCGGCCCACAGGGAGGTGCCGGACAAAAGCCCCGCCGCCGTCTGGGCCAAAAGGTATCCCAATACGGCGCTGATGACCGCAAAGGCCAGGGCCTCGGCGATGAAAAGAAAGGAGACGTGGGTTGGGGCCAGGCCCACGGCCGTATACACCCCGATCTCCCGTTTGCGCTCATAGACGCTGCCGATCATGGTGTTGAGCACGATGCACACGGAGATGACCAGGGGGATGATGATGTTGGGCACCCCGGCATAGCTTAACGTATCCGAGGAATGGTAGACGAAGGTGCCCCCCTGCTCCCCGGCGTAGATGGCCAGGCCGAAGCGCTCGGCCAATTTGGAGGCCAGGGCCCGGGCATCGGCGGCTTCGGGGGAGCCGGGGGAGCCGGGGGAGCCGGGCTCCCCGATCTGGGAGACGGCGATGGATTTGAGGGAGCCGCCGAGTCCCATCAGCACGTCATGGGGGATGATCACCGTCAGGTCGCCGTCCACATGCTGGTAGCGGCTTTGCATGGACCGCACGTCCTCGCCGGAGTCCATGGCCTCCTTCTCGGCCTCGGTGGCCTCCATGGCCGCCTCGCTGGGGAAGACCACCGGGGTGGGCGGCTCGCCGTCGAGGTCCGCGGTCTCGTCAAGGACGTTGTGCCCGAAGACGCCCACCACCCGGAAATCCATGCCGAAAAGTCGCACCATGTCCCGCCCCGGGGCAAGGGGAAGCACATCCAGGCGTCTGGCGAACTCCTCGGGCAGGATCACGGCCATGCGCTCTCCCGGCTCGAACCATCTGCCCCCCGACAGGATGCGGCCCATGCGTGCGGCCTCGCCAGATCCCGTCGCCAGCCCCATGACACCCTGGGCCGTGACCTGGCCCGTTGCGGAGACCACTTCTGTCATTCCCGGCTGGGTTTTGTCGGAAAGCTCGTACCACGACAAAGGCAACACGCTCTCCCCGCCCACGAACATGTCGCCCACGGCGGCCAGGGCCTCGGGCGGCAGGCTGCGCCACCCGATGTTTTTGATCAGCGCGCCCTGATACGGGGCGTCGTCGCGATATTTCACCGCGCCTTCCTGGCGGGTGCTTTTCACGGCGGTGAAGCTCATGATGGTGAAGGTCAGGATGACCAGGGTCAGGCAGGTCAGGGTGGTGCGGATCTTTCGGCGCCGCAGGTTGCTCACGCCGATGACGAAGGCGGCGGCAAAGGCCTTGAGCCCGCCGATCTCCGAGGTCTTGATGTGCATGGCCCGCTTTTGCAGGTCGCCCATCTCCCGTTCGAAGCGGAAGAAGATGATCATGGCCACGCCCAGCGACAACCCCAGGATGAAAAAGGCCAGGATGACCACCATCGGGCTGTAGGTCAGGCGAAAGGCCGGATGCACATGATAGACCACGGCGATGACCGCGGCCAGGATGGCGCAGAACCCGGCGATGCGCTTGTGGATGTCGGCGTAGCAGAAAATCACCCGTTCCAGGCAATAGGCGAAGGGCACGAACAGGGCGATATAAAAGAGCACGCCGAGCAGGACGTCCTTCTGGGTCTTTTCCACGTCGTTGTAGACCCGGGTGGCCAGGGCCCAACTGGCCCGGGCGGCGGACACGAAGGCATCGTAGGATTGCCCGGCCAGGGCCTTTTCGGCGGCATTGAGCTTGGCCACGCCCGCCTGTTCCAACTCCCGGATGCGCTCGTTGAAAATGCCGTGCTCTTCCAGGTTCTGGATGCGCGGGGCCAGGAGATCCCACATGTCCCGGGCGGCGGCCATCTCCGTGACCGGCAGGATGGGCCATTGGTCCACGGAATAGCCCGTGCCCAGGGGATCGTCCGGGGAGGCGTTGAGAAGGATCATCTTGCGGGCCAAAACCGTGTCCGACAGGATGAGCTTGTACGGCGTCCCGGGTTCCAGAAACAGGGTCAACAGCGTGGAATCCAGGGTGTCCAGGCGGCTGAACCAGGAACGCATGGGCGGGGCCTCGCGGCGGCCGTCGAGAAGCTCGATCTTGGTGAAATAGCGGAAGGTGCGCGGATCCAGGGCGGAGAAAAGCGTGCTCTGGTCGCAGCCGAACATGATCAGATCGGTCTCCATGACGTCCCGGGACATCTTGACCCGGTAGGCGTCCTTTCCGGTCTGTTTCTTGTCCACGGCCCATACGGCCTCGCCCGTGTCCGGATCGAAGCGGAAGCCCTCGATGATGGCCTTGTCCAGGACGTATTTGCTGCTGGAGAGGCCGTTGACCCGGAAAATGCCCTTGGCGTCGGCCATGGCGTAGAAGCGGGACTTGCCCTGGTAGACCAGAAAGACCGTGCCCGGGGCCGGACGTTCGGGAAAAAGTTCCCCCTGGCGGATGAAGTTGGCCCGGCCGGTGAGCGTGGACAGCACGTTGCGGGGGCGTCTGTCACCGACATCAAGGGGCTTGGAGCACACATCGGCCACAAGCCTGGTGGTGAACCGGCTCTGCCGGGAAAGAAACGCGAAATCCACATATTGGGGGGTATCGTCGGGGGTGCCCCACAGCCCCCTGGCGTCGTTGACCGTGGCCAGGGTCAGGCCCAGGATGCCCGCGATGGCGCTGACCTCGCCGCCGAGCTTGGGCTTGTCCGCGAGATAGCTTTGCCAGGGCTGCAGGCGGCTTTGCCGCAGGGCGTCGCGGTAAAAGGGCTTTCCTGACTGCGCAAGCCCCATGCCGGCCTCGATGGTTGCCGCCGAATCCGCCAAAAACCGCCCGATCTGGCCGTAGGCCTGGGAGATGTTCACCTCGGGCTTGAGTTCGTAGGTAAACCCCTCGCAAAACCCCCCCACGCCGTTGCCCCGGCTGGACAGGTACAGGGAGACGGCGGCCAGGATGTCCTTGTCGCCCACCTGCCGGCGCAGATCCCGGGCGCTTTGCACGCAACGGAGCTGTTCCTCGGCGCTTTTGATGCTGGCGGCCAGACGTTCCATGGCCTCGGGAATGACGCCCAGAAGCACCTGGCGTTCCTCGGGGGTGACCGTGGAAAAATCCTCGAGCCACACCAGGCGGCGCAAGACCCGCCGCTCTTCGGCCAACCGCTCGGTCTCCACGCTTTCAACGGCTCCCTTGGCCTCCAGGCGCAGGCGCATGAGCCGGGTGGTCAGGGAGTCCACGGCGTCCTTGAGGCCGGTGATCAGCCATGGGCTGACGGCCGGCGAGACCAGCATATCCCCGGCTCCCCCGGCCTCCAGGGCGGCCTGCAGGGCCTCCCGGGCGGCCGTGTCGCGCTCGATGCCTTCCTTGAGCTCGCGCACCACGCCGCGCAGATCGCGCCCCTTGACTCGAAGCGCGGTGATCAGTTCCCGCATTCCCGCCTGATCCCTGCCCTGCCCCGAGGTGGCGGCCAGCAGCACGGACCTGGCCGGAGGGGCGTCCCGAAGCTCCAGGGCCAGCCGCAGAAGCGCGGCCAGGGAGGCGGCCTGATCCGCCCCGGGGGCCATTCCCGGCACGAAGGCCCCGGTGTCGTAGGCGGCCTCGACCAGGATCACTTCATGGGCGATTGTCGGGTCGTTGCCCGGAATGAACAGGTGGATATTTTCGGCGATGGCCTGATTCCATTGCGACGAGGCGGTCACCCGCACCTCGGGGGCCTCGAAGGACGGTCCATCGAAATCGCCGAAAAACGCCCTGGCCTGCCCAAGCCGCATATAGAACCTGGGAAACTGGATGGGCGTCAACTCGAACTTGTCGCGGTAAAAACCGGCCGTGGACGGCCCGCCGTCGACCCCGCGATCGATATAGATCAGGGCCTTGGCCCCAAGCTGGGCGGCGTTGATCCAGTTCTTGCCGGAATCCAGCTCCATGAGCACGATCTGCCCGGCGATCTCCCGGCCGGAAAGGGAGGCGAAATCCCCCGTGCCGCCGTAGACCGCCCGGCCGCCGATCCCTGCGGGCGGCACGGCGCCGGGGGTCAGGGCGTTGAGGTCCGTGGGCTGCAGCGGCGCCGAACGATTCGTCCCGGCCAGATCGATGCGCACCGGGCCGTGGCCGAGAAACGGCAGCGGGTAGGCGTGGCGTCCGGCCTCGCCGATCCCCAGGGACGAGAAATACTCGAAAACGAAATCCGCCGCGGCCTCGCCCCCGGGGGTTCCGGCCCGGCGATCCCCCAGGGCGGCCATGGCGTTGACGATTTGCCGCTCGAAATCGTCCCCGGCGACCGTGGGCAGCTGCTCCATGACCCGATGCCGGGCATGTTCCGCCACAGGCCGTTCCGGCTTGCGGCGCGAGGCGGCCTCGGCCGTGTCGTGGGGCGAAAAGGCACATGTCCAGACGGCAAGGACGGCCAGTAGCCAGACGGCCGCCCGGCCCGGTCCGGTGGAAAAAGCCTTTGCGTCGTAGGGGGGCATGCGCCTGCCTATGCGTCCTTGGAGCTTATGGTGCCCACGGAGATGTTGAGCTGGTCCCGGCTTTCGATCTTGTCGATGCGGCCGTCGCGAATCCAGACCACCCTGTCCGACACGGCCAGCATCTTGTGGTCGTGGGTGGCGGAAATGACCGTCACGCCGCGTTCGCTGCTCAAGTGCTTGAGCAGGGCGATGATTTCCTCCCCGGTGGTCAAGTCCAGGTTGCCCGTGGGCTCGTCGGCCAGGATGATGGCCGGGGTGTTGGCCAGGGACCGGGCGATGGCCACCCGCTGCTGCTGGCCGCCGGACAGTTCGTTGGGCTTGTGGGCGTGGCGTTCGCGAAGCCCCACTAGTCCCAGAAGCTCCAGTCCCTTTTCCACGGACTCGTCGTTGGACATGCCGGCGAAGATCATGGGCAGGGTGACATTCTCCAGGGCGGTCATGACCTGGATGAGATTGAAGGTCTGAAAAATGTACCCGATCTTCCGGTTGCGCAGCCAGGCCAGTTCGTAGGCGTCGAGCTGGGCGATGTCCACCTCGTCGATGTACACCTTTCCCGTGGAGGGCTTGTCCAGGCCGCCGATCATGTTGAACAGCGTGCTTTTCCCGGAACCGGACGGCCCCATGATGGACAGGTACTCCCCGGACTGGATGGACAGATCCACGCCTTTTAAGGCCTGTACAACCTGGGTGCCCATGCGGAAGGTTCTGGTGACCTCCGAAACCCGGACGATATTGTGTCCCGTATCCATCCGCCCCTCGCGAGATATACGCCTGTTCTCCCCGGACGGGCCGGGGCAGGCTCATTCCTGAACGCGCATGGCCTCGACGGGCCGCATCCGGGCGGCTACCACGGCCGGATAGACCACTCCGGCCAGGCTCAACACGAACCCCACGCCGATGGCGGCTCCGACGGCCATGACCAGTCCGCCCACCGGAAGCCAAGTCAGGGCCGGCAGGCCGAAACGCACAAGACCGGCCAAAAGGGCCGCCACGGCCCCGAACACGGCGCCGATGAGCGCCCCGACGAATCCCTGCATGCCCGCCTCAAGCAGAAACAGGCGGAGCACGAAGCTGTCCAGGGCTCCCAGGCACTTCATGGTGCCGATCTCCCGGAAGCGTTCGGTCACGGCCATGAGCTGGGCGTTGACGATGCCCACGGTGCATACCAGGAGCGACAAGATGACGATCCAACGCTCCTTGGCCCCGGCCCCCACGCTTTCGGGCATAAGACGGCCTGCGGCATCCACTGGGGGCTCGGCCGGCAGGTCGTAGCCGGCCTTGACCAGCACGTTGCGCAATTCCGGGTCGCCGGAGCGCAGCATTCCCGAAGCCACCTCGGCCCCGGCCAGGACGAATCCCAGAAAGGCCACGGCCAAAATGAGCCCGATGACCGTGATCATGGACCGGAAAAAACGCACCTTGATGCTTTTAATGCTGATTTCCAGGGACTTGCGAAAGGGCAAGACGACCTGACGGGAGATCTTCTTCCCGCCGGTGTCGAAGAAGGCGGAGGCGGATTTGCCCAAAGCCATGCAGACATCCCGGATGTTTTGGCTGGTGAAACGACAATCGTGTTCAGGGCCGATGTCAGCCTATCAAAAAAAAGTCCCGTATGTAACAGGTAATATGCGGTTTTCGCGGCTTTGCCGTCCGACTTTCATCAAAACGTGACGAAAACCGCGTTGCCCCCCGCAGGGCCTGTTTCGCTTCCGGCCGCCCCGGACTATTTTCTTCCGGCCCGGCGCCTGGGAATCTCGATGGCGTATTTTTGGATCTTGTAGTTCAGGGCCCGGCGGCTGACGCCCAGAAGCGGCGCGGCATCCTTCTGTACCCAGCCCGACTCTTCCAGGGCCCGAATGATGGCCTTTTTCTCGCTTTCCTCAAGGGAGAGGGACTGGCCGCCCTCGGGCACGGCGGACGGCGCCTGGGGCGATGCGGCGGAAGATGCGGACGTGGGAGCGTACGGGGCGGACGGATGGCGGCCGCCGGCCATGGGGAGCTGCAGGTCCACGGGAAGGAGCGTCCCGCCGGAACACAGCACCACCCCGCCCTCCAGGGTGTTTTTGAGCTCGCGCACGTTGCCCGGCCAGGAATAGGCCAGAATCGCCGAAACCGTATCCGGATGCAGCGTCACCCGGGGGATGCCCTGCCGGCGGCAGAAGTCGCCGACGAAATGCTCAGCCAGACCGGGAATGTCCTCGCGCCGCTCCCGCAGGGGGGGCACATGGATGGTGACCACCTTAAGGCGGTACAGCAGATCCTCCCGGAAACGGCCGGCCGCCACCTCCTGGAAGATGTCGGCGTTGGTGGCGGCGATGACCCGGCAATCCACCTGGATCTCGCGCACGTCGCCGATGCGGCGGATCTTGTGGTTCTCAAGGAAACGCAACAGCCGGACCTGCATTTCGGAACTGATGTTGCCAATCTCGTCCAAAAAAAGCGTCCCCTGGTTGGCCTGCTCGATGAGCCCTTTCTTGTCCTTGACGGCATGGGTGAACGAGCCCTTGACGTGGCCGAAGAGTTCGCTCTCGAGAAGCCCGGCCGGGGTGGAGCCGCAGTCCACGATGAGCAGCGGTCCCGCGCGGCGGACGCTTTTTTCGTGAATCAGATGGGCCACCAGCTCCTTGCCGGTGCCCGATTCACCGAGCACCAGCACGTTGACGTCGCGGGAGGCCACCCGGTCCACCAGGGCGATCAGTTCCCGCATGGCCCGGCTTTCGCCGACAAAAGAGACGGCGCGGCCGCCCCTGGCCTCATCCCGGCGGCCGGACTTGGCCATGATGGACGCCACCTTGGACAGAAGCTCCCGGCCGTCGAAGGGCTTGGTCAGGTAGTCCACGGCGCCATGTTTCATGGCGTCGACGGCGCCGGAAATGCTGCCATGGGCGGTCAAAAGGATCATAGGCAGACCGGGGTGCAGCTTTTCAATGAATTCCAAAAGCTTCATGCCGTCCATACCGGGCATGCGGATGTCGGAGATGACGAGATCCACCCCACCGGCCTTCAACCGCTCCAGGGCCTCTTCGCCGTTTTCGGCCCGCATGACGCAATAGCCGGCCGAGGCAAGCCGGGCGTCGAGCACCTCCAGGATGTGCTGATCGTCGTCCACCACCAGGACATGTTTTTCTTGGCACGGCATATTCATGGTCACGTCAGTAATTGGAAAGCCCTTTCTTTTTTTCCTGAATCTCCCGGTGGATTTCCTCCAAGGCCTGGACCTGGCGCTGGATGATCCGCCGGACCTCCTCTTCCTTTTCCAACAGCCGCTTGTCGCACTCCTTGTCGCAGGCGGCCTTCATGTCCTTGAGCAGAAACGCCGGGCGGTATTGGGACAACACCCCGGCCATGAACTTGGGATCCTCTCCGTCGCCGCCCGGAGGCGATCCGGCCCGCCATGTTTCCCACAGGTTCCGGGCCTTGGCCAGTTCCTTCTCGTCCTGGGCCAAAAGCAGCCTGGCGCAGGCCAGCCCGTAGAGAGCCCGCCGTCTGGAAGGTTCGTCCCTGGCGGTCTGCCCTGCCAGTTCGAAGAGGGCGGCGGCCCCCTCCATGTCGCCGTTTTGGAATGCCGTGACGGCATCGAGATAACCGGAATCTACGGCAGGATGCTGCGTTTGGTCCCTGAAAGACGGCTCCGGCGGCGTGGCCGCGACGGTCGGGGGCGGCGACGCCATCGGGGCGCATCCCGAAGCCGCTGCGACAACCAGCACGGCCACCGCCGCCAGGACGATCCGCATCCCACTGCGACACTGAATATTCACGCCCTTATCCTCTCTCTCCGCCCACTGGAATTGTAAAGAAAAATGTGCATCCCGCGCCAGCCCGGCCGGTCACCCAGATATCGCCGCCATGCGCCTCGACGATGGTCTTGGCGATGCTCAGGCCAAGCCCTATGCCGTCGGTCGTTTTCTTGGTCCGCGCTCCCCGGTAATACTTGTTGAACACGTACTGCTGCTCCTCCTCGGGGATGCCCGGACCTTCGTCGGTGACGCTGAAAAGCACCTTGTTGCCGCCGTCGGCCATCTCCAGGCCCACGGTCACGGTGGAGTCCCGGGGGGAATACTTGATGGCGTTTCCCACCAGATTGAGCAAGGCCTGCCCCAAAAGCTCCGCATCGCCCAGGATCAGCGGGATATGCCCCCCCGCGCGGGACGTAAGCCGGATGCCTTTGGCCTCGGTGGACGGCGAGACCTTTTCGAGCACATCCTCGACCATCTCTCCCGGGGATACCGGAGCCGGGGAAATATCCACGATCTGCGAGGCCATGCTGGACACGCGCATGAGCCGGGCAAGCAGGTTGGAGATGCGCTCCAGCTCATCCCCGGCGATGTCCAGAAACCGTTTCTGGCGTTCGTTCACCTCGCCGAACACGTTTTCCTTGATCAGGCTGACCGACTCCCGGATGGAGGTCAGGGGCGTGCGTATCTCATGGCTGAGCATGTCGATGAAATCCGTTCGCATCTTCTCTTCGTCCCGAAGCCGCAGGGTCATCTCGTTGAAGGCCGCCGCCAGCTCTCCCAGTTCGTCCTTGGAAAACACCCGCACCGGATCGAGCCGGCCGGACACGGTGAAGGCCCTGATGCCGCGCCTGAGCTCGCGCAGAGGGCGGCTGACGGAAAAGGCCAGATAGACGATGCCCAAAAGCCCGACGGCCACGGACACCACAAGCCCCGCCACCCCGCGTTTGACGGATTGCTCGCTCAGAGCATACAGATCGCGCATCCCCATCTCGATGACCCGCTCGTTCTCCCGGCGGGCCCCGAGGATGATCTCCATCCAGCGGTTGAGCTTCTCCTGGGGCACCCACACCTCCCCGGGAAGCTCCGCCCCCACCGCCAGATCGGGAAATTCCGCCTTGAATTCCTCATGCAGGCCTTCCCACACCGCAAAACCGTCGTATCGAAACCACAGGATGCTCCATATGGCGTTGCGGTATTCCTGAAGCGCGGCCAGAAAATACTTCTTGTATTCATCCTCGCGCAACAAGACGAACTTCTTCTGGTTTTCCTCCATGGAAAGCAGGCTGTCGATCATGCGCTGGGAGATGGACAAGACCTCGAAACGCACCTTCACAATGTCCCGTGTGATGTCCACGGTATCCCGGATGGAGATGAAAAGGGTGGATGTCGTGAAATAGCTGATGGCCAGAATGATCGAGAACACGAAAAACAGCTTGAAGAGAATGCCCAGGCGGCCGATCTGACGTCGTTTGGGATGCATGACCAGATGTCCGTTGCGACCGGTATTTCCGAGCCGCGCGCCCCTGTCGCCGGCCAGGGCCGCGATCAGATTGCGAAGAAACCGCATCATGCCGATATGGAAAAAATGTCCGCCGCACCGCGCCACATCCGAAGGGAACGCGCGCTCACGCAACCACGCGCCCTATTTGGCGGCGAACAGTTCCTTTTCAAAGACGTGGGGATGGCTCAGGTTGGACACGGTCAGGCGCTGACTGCTTGTGGCGGTGAGCACCACCTTGCCGTACCCGAAAAGCCCGCCGAAAATTCCCGGCTCGGACTTGACCGATTCGATCTTGGACAGATCCATGGAAAACGACCCGAATACGGCATCGTCGCAGATCAGCCGCTTGGGGGTTACGGCCACGCGCAGGGTGAAAAAGGAGAACAGGCGCAAAAAGGCCATCAGCCCGAACACGAAAAAAAGACTATAGCGGATGACCCATACCGTGACGCTGATGATGCGGGGCAGAAATTTTTCGATTTCTTCCGGGGCCTTGAAGGTCAAAAGCCCGCGCAGCAGATCCTCGCTGGACCAAGCGGCGACGGCCAGCAGCAGATAGATGGCGGCCTTGGCGAAAACGACCCAGTGTTTTCCCGTACGGAAGCGAATCTCCTCGCCCTCGTACACCAGACGGTTCAGGCTCATCCCGTGTCTCCCTTGTCCCGGCCGCACCGTACGCCGCCACGGCCCGAAAAAAAGACGCTTCCGGCTTGGGCCGAGGCGTCGAAAATGGAAATCTATCCCATCTGTCCGCAAATGGCAAAACGTTCCTCACCGCCACGCCCAGCCGTGCCATGCCGACATCCAGGCCATGAGCACGGCCAACACCGCCACCGTTCCCAATATCCCGTCGACCAGCCGGCCATCGGGACGCCATCCGCGGGCCATGAGCGCGCCGTCCGCCACCCCCAGAACCATTCCGGCGGCAAATCCGAAAAAATGGCCCGCCAGGTCGATCTTGTTTCCCCCTTCCTCGTCGCCGGCGCCCAGAAGGGCCAGGAGCATGAGCCCCGCCCCGAACGGCGCCACCTGGCGCAGGGAAAACCCCCGCATCCCGTACAGGGTGCGCAGTCCCCCCAACACCCCCAGAGCCCCGAAGACCGCCGTGGACGCGCCCAGGAAATGATGGCCCGGCCCCTGGATCATGGCCTTCAGGACATTCCCGGCCACCCCGGCCGCCATGGCCAGAAAAAAACCCGTGCCCACCCCGGCCTCGCGGCACAATAAGGCCATGAAAAGCCAGCCCACGGCCACGTTGCCCAGAAGATGCGCCATGTCGGCATGCAGGGTCAGGGCGGTCACCGCCCGCCACCACTGGCCCGAGAACAGCATCGCGCCGGTGTCGCCCGCGCCCAGGCGCACGAAATTCAGGCGTTTGCCGAAGAACACGGGGTCGGAGATCAAAAAAACGAAAAGAAAACCCAGTCCGGCCATGACCCAGGCCACGGATCGGGTCGGAATCGGCCGCGGCAGGCGCGGCAGGCCGGTTTCCGCAGCGAGGTTCTCCCGGATGTAGGTCCGGATCTCCTCCACGGCCTGGGCCGCGTGCCGCGCAGGCACCCGGATACGCCACAATTCCCCGTCCCGGGAAAGCCCGTGGGGCACCCCTCGGGCGCTTAAGACCAACGCCCACTCCCGGGCGCGCGTCTCGGGAACCCCCGGCGCGCCGTCCTCGAACACCTCGCCGGTGATGTCCAGGTATGCCTCGCGCCTGGGGAAAAGCCTGCGGCCGAGCCGTCCCAGGGCCTCTCCCAGGGCATGACGCCCTCTCCCGTCGCCGTCGCCTTCCACGTGTCCGCTTCACCCGCGTGCGCGTCTCTGTTATGAACCCGGCCATGGACACAAGCCCCCGCCGGTTTTCCACGCTTTTTTTCATGGCCGCCCTGGCCTGTTCGCTGTTTCTGGCCTACATCGTTCTGCGCCCCTTCGTCCACCTCATCGTCCTGGGCGCGGTGCTGGCCACCCTGTGCCATCCCGTCTTCCGGGTTTTACGCAATAAGTTGGGCGGACGCGGCGGGCCCGCCGCCCTGATCACCGTGGCCATGGTGGTCTTTTTGATCATCGTGCCCCTTTTGGTGCTCACCGGGGCGCTGCTCAACCAGGGCATGCAGACCCTGACCTCGGTCCAGGCCTGGCTTGGGGAAAACGACCTGGAAAGCCTGCTCTCCCAGGAACACCTGGCCCCCTACCTGGACTGGATCAAGACCCACCTGCCCGTCCTCGATCCGTCCAAGCTCGATCTGCAAGGCGACCTGATCGCCCTGTCCAAACAATCGGGACAGGTCATCCTGGACGCCGGAACCACCCTGCTCGGCAACGCCCTGGGACTGACCATCAATTTCTGCATCCTGGTCTTCATCCTGTTTTTCCTCATACGCGACGGTGAAACCATGCTGGCCCGCATCAAATACCTGCTGCCGCTTCGCGAGGAACAGGAAAACCGGATCATCCGGCAGTTCGGCGACATCTCCCGATCCGTGGTCATGGGCAGCTTCCTCATCGCCGTATGCCAGGGACTGGCCGGAAGCCTCGGCCTGTACATCGTCGGCATCCCGCCCCTCTTCTGGGGATTCATGATGGGCTTCACCTCGCTTGTCCCCGTCATCGGCACGGCCATCATCTGGATACCGGCCGCCATCTACCTGTCCCTGGCCGGCGACTGGCAGTGGGGGCTTTTCCTGGCCGCCTGGGGCGTGATCATCGTCTCCGGCATCGACTCCATCCTGCGGCCGCTCCTGCTCAAAGGCCGCTCCAACATGTCCATGTTCTACGTCTTCCTGTCCATCCTGGGCGGCATCAAATACTTCGGCGCCCTGGGACTGCTCTACGGGCCGCTCATCGTCAGCCTGGCCATGGTCATGCTCTCCATCTACTCCGAAGCCTACCGCGAACACCTCGACAGCCAGGAATAAGCCACCGGGGCTGCCGCCCCGTGCCCCGCTTTGCGCCGGGGCTGCCGCCCCGAACCCCGCCCGGGACCCCCCGTCACCGTGGCGTTGCCCTTGACGCTTCGCGTCAGCGGCAACGCCACGGAAACGCGGGTCTCGGGATGGCCCGTACCTCCGGCCAGGACCGAAGTCCCTGAGCCCGAAACCATGCGGCCCCGTGCCAGGTGCAAAAGCGCCTGGCACGGGGCCGCACGTTACGGGGTGCAGGGGCCTTAGGCCCCTGCCGGGGGTGTAGGGGCAGCGCCCCCGCTCTCCCCTCCCCCTCGTGGCCTACCCGTTACGGGCGATGGCGATGGGGTTGGTTGCCGAAGCGGTGGCTATGCACGTGGGTATGGAAGGCGTGACCGTCTTCGCGGACCATGCGGCCGTTTTGGATGGTCAGGAAGGCCGTGGTGGTCTGGTCGAGGAAATCCCAGTCGTGGGAGATGACGATGAGCGAGGTTTCGAGGTTGTTTAAGATATCGATGATGCGGTCCCGGGTTTCCGGGTCCAGGCCGTTGGTGGGTTCGTCCAGGAGCAGGGCCTGAGGCCGCATGGCCAGCACTCCGGCCAGGGATACGAGTTTTTTTTCGCCGCCCGAAAGGCGGTGGGTCAGGCGGTCCTCGAATCCGGAAAGACCAAGAAAATCCATGGTTTTAGAGGCGCGAACACGGGCCTCCTCCGGGGACAGGCCGAGGTTCAGGGGGCCGAAGGCCACATCGTCGAGCACGGTGGGGTTGAAAAGCTGGTCGTCGGCGTTTTGCAGTAAAAGCCCGATGCTGCGGCGCACCGTCTCGAAATCCTTTTCCACCCGGCACGGGACGCCGGAAAAGAGCACCTCGCCCGAGGCGGGACGCAAAAGGCCCATGATCACATGCAGCAGGGTGGTCTTGCCGCTGCCGTTGGGGCCGAAAAGCCCCATGCGGTCACCGGCCTGGAAGCGGAAGTCCATGCCGTCGAGGACGGGACGCGTCGCCCCGGGGTAGGTGAAGCATATCTGGCGCAGTTCCAGAAGGGATGGCCGTACCTGATCCATGCGCGTCTCCGTGCTGCCGTGTCACAAATGCGGGAAAAAGGCCTCAAGGGCGGCCATGGCCGCCAGACAGGCGATCATGGCCGCCAGGAACACCCGGTCCCGGGAGGCGGCGGAAAACCGCCGCAGGGTATAGAACGCGCCGCAAAATCCGCGCAGGACCATGGCCTCGTAGACCCGCCTGGAGCGGTCGTAGCCGCGCACCAGCACCATGCCCAGGAGATTGGCCATGGTGCGGTAGGTATGCAGCCCGGTTTTGGGCCGAAAACCGCGCAGTTTGGCGGCCACGCGCAGCCGGGAATATTCGTCGGCCAGGACGTGGACGTAGCGATATGTGAAAAGGAACAGGAAGGTCAATTTGGGGGGTACGCCCAGACGGCCGGCGGCCTGTCCGAAGACCGGGGCGTCCATGGTGGCGGCCAGGGCCAGGAAGGCGCAGACCACGGCGTTGGACTTGACCGTGACCAGGAGGGCCAGGGCCAGCCCTTCCCGGGTGGCGGCCAGGGGGCCAAAGGTGAGGACGGGGGTTCCCGGCAGGGAAAAGGGCAAAATCAGCCAGAGAAAGAAGATGAAGAAATTGACGGCCACAAGCCTGCGCCCCACGGCCAGGGGATCGAGCCGGGCCAGGGCCATGAGGACCACGCCCACCCCGAGGCCAGCCAGGGGGGCAGCCAGGTGGCGGCACAGGGCCACGGCCACGGTGAAAATAAAGACCATGGCCACCCGGTAGCGGGGATCCAGGCGGTGGATGGGGGAATCCCCCCGGGCGAAGGGCTCGTCAAGCACGGGCGGGGCTATCCCTTGCGGCTCTTGAAATAGGCGGCCACGCCCATGAGGCCGAAGATCCAGCCGATGCCGCCGAGGATCTCGGTCATGGACGGCGCGGGGTCCAGGGATTCGGCCAGCATGGACTTGACGGGTGCCAGCTTGGCGTCGAGCATCCTGTCCATGGCGGCCAGCAGGGCGGGATCGGGCGAGACCGGGGCGGTGGCAGCGGGCATCGCGGACGGTGCCGGAGAGGCCGCAGATGGCGGCGACGCCACAACCGCATCTCCGGCGGCCGGGGCTCCGGGCGCGTCAGGCGCGTCAGGCGCGCCTGGGGAGGCGGTTGGGACCGGAGATGCCGGGGCGATGGCCGCCGGGGAATTCAGATATTCCTCGGCCTTGACCACGGTCTCGTTGCCGTGGCCCTCCCCGGCCTTGAGGGTGATGCGCAGGTCGGCTTTGCGCTGTCTGGCGGCCGGGGGGATATCGAAGGCGAAGTTGCCCTGGTCGTCGGTGGTTCCGGAGAGGAGTTTTTCACCGGTGGCCGCGTCGAAGACCTCGATGAGGCCCTCGCGCACCCGGCTCGATTTGCTGAACCAGGATTCGGTGACGATCCTGCCGCCGTCCACGTAGGCGAACAGGTTCACCCGGTGGGCCCGGGCCTCGGAAACGCCCCCCATGGCCATAACAAGCGCCAGAAAAAACATCCGCACCCATGGAAACGCCGTGTGATTCATGCCCCCTCCCAGGCCGCTTCGACGATGCGGCCGTTTGTGCCATGCGCCGGACGCCGGGTCACCGGGCCAACGCAGCCTGAAGCAGCTCGGGCCGGGTCTTGGCCAGAAAGGAGACCACCATGGCCGTGATCAGCCCTTCGGCGACCATGATGGGCAGATGCACGGCCACCAGGATCCTGGCGGCGGCGAAAAAGCCCTCGTCGGAGAACTCCAGGGCCACGGCGGTCAGAAGCGCCGAAAAAAGCACGGAGAAAAAACCGCAGCAAAAGGCCCCCACGGCGCGCCGCTTCCCGGAAGCGCGCAAAAGGGGCCGGAAAAGATAGAAGCAGGCCACGGCCGGATAGGCCATGTCGCAGGCGTTGACCCCGAGCACGGCCAGTCCGCCGTACTGGAAGAGCACCGACTGGAGCAAAAGCCCGGTCAGGATGGCCGGAAAGGCGGCCCAGCCGAGGATCGCCCCCAGCAGGCCGTTCATGATCAGATGGGCGCTGGACGGCCCGATGGGCACATGGATGAGGGAGGCCACGAAAAACGCGGCGGAAAGGATGGCCACGGTCATGAGCCGGTCGTAGTCCAGACGCTTGAGGCCCATGGCGGTGCCTGCGGCCGCCAAAACCGCCCCGACCCCCAAAACCGGCGCCGACAACACCCCTTCCGAAATGTGCATGCCCCCTCCTCCACAAAAAACCCCGGCCGCCCGATATCCCAAGCGGCCGGGGAAACAGCCGCTTTTACTTCTTTCCCTTGACCGGATCAACGAAATACGTCCACAACACCGCGCCAAGTTCCACATCCTTGTCCTGGCCGTCGTGGGCGATTTTCTCGGCCGCGGTATTGAGGGCCGCGAATCCCCACCAGCCGGACCAGGGGGCCACGAAGGTGAACACGCCCGCGTCGTCCGTGGTGACCACCTGGGTGACCATGTAGTCGTTGGGGGCGGCGTATTTTTTATCCTTGTTGTAATATTCCACTTCGACGGCGCATCCGGCGGCGGGCTTGCCGTCGAGCAGCACCTTGCCCTGGAAGACGTTGCCCGCATAGTTGCCGAAGGGACGGGTCAGGGGCACGATCTCGGTCTTCAGGCCCAGGGGCTTGTCCCAGCCCTCCTCCTCGCCGAACGCGGGAATCACCACCTTGGTGAAATGTTGGATGAAGCAGTCCTCGGCGGGCTCCCAGTAGGGCTCGGGCACCATGTAAAAGGAATAGACGCCGGGTTTTTTGAGGGCCTGGGAGGCCTGCCAGGCCTTGTGGTCCCAGAACTTGATCTCCTTGAGGGCGGCCTTGAGGTCGGTTTTGACGTCCCCCTCGACCATGGCGAATTCCTGGGGGCTCACCAGGTCCATGCCGCTTCCCTCCATGGGATGGGCAAAAGCCACGGTCAGGGTCACGGTCTCCTTGCCCTTGTCCAGGACGTGGTCGGCCGAAGGGATGACCATGCCGAAATGGGCCTGGGCCGTTTGGGCGAAAACGAAAACCACCGCCGCGCACCACAGTAGTGTCTTGCGAATCATCCGTTTCTCCTTGCGTCGAAGCTGTTTCGCGGAAAGGCCCGCCTCCGGCGGCCTCCTGGCCGCAGCGCGAACATTCGTCCCGCCGGGCCACGCGCCCGGCAAAACGGCCCGCTTCCCGGTGAAAACGTGAACATAACCGTGCCGTCATGAAACCACCAACGGCGTAACATGGCAACATACGCATAGAAAATCACTATTCGTATGTCGTATGCAATACCTATCTCCCAGGTGGTATATTGTCAACGACGGCGGGATGGAAATGCCTGGAACGTGAAAGGGGCAGAAAAGAGAGACGAGACAGCGAAACGGTTGATGAGCGAAAACCAAGGGCCTCCCGAAAAAGGCCCTGGGGCTGCTGACAAAGTCAGCAGCCTCGAAAACAACGAGCAGGTCGCGGCAAAGCCCGCGCCGTCAGCGAGTGATTTTCGTGTCTCTCCGCCCGGCGGCCAAGCCGCCGCTGGCGGCGCAACGCCCCGGTTTCAGGAAACCGGGGCGTTGTCATCAATACGAAGGGCCTCCCGAAGGAGACCCATGGACGGCGTGAATCTAGATGCTGATGGCCGCGCCCGGGGGGCGACGGCGCATCCAGATGTCGAAGATGGTCCGGGTGACGAAGATGGCCGTGAACATGGAGGCCACAATACCCAGGATGAGCGTGACGGCGAAGCCCCGGATGGGACCGGTGCCGAACTCGTAGAGCACCACGGCGGCGATGATGGTGGTGATGTTGGCGTCGAAGATGGTCAGGGTGGCCCGGGAATAGCCTTCGTCCAGGGCCATGCGCGGGGTGAGACCCCGCCTGAGCTCCTCGCGTACGCGCTCGAAGATGATGACGTTGGCGTCTACGGCCATGCCGAGAGTCAGGATGATGCCCGCGATGCCCGGCAGGGTGAGCGTCGCCCCGAATCCGGCCAGCCCGGCCAGGATGAGCATGATGTTGAACGCCAGGGCCACATCGGCCACCAGCCCCCCGAAACCGTAGTAGATGACCATGAATACGATGACCAGCGCCCCGCCGATGAGCGCGGCCATGATGCCCTTCTCGATGGATTCCTGGCCCAGGGAGGGACCGACGCTGCGCTGTTCGAGGATGTTCACAGGCGCGGGCAGGGAACCGGCCCGCAGCACGATGGCCAGGTCGCGGGCTTCTTCGGTGGAGAACCGGCCGGTGATGCTGGCTCGCCCTCCGCTGATCTTCTCCTGGATCACCGGGGCGGAATAGACCTTGCCGTCCAGCACGATGGCCATGCGTTTCTTCACGTTGTCGGCGGTGATGCGCTCGAAAAGCTTGGAACCGCGCGGGGTGAAGGTCAGGGACACGTAGGCCTGGTTGTTGGAATCGAAGTTGGCCCGGGCGTCGGAGATGTATTCGCCGGTCATGACCGCGTCGGCCTTGATCACGATGGGACGATCCAGGAAGGTGCCGTCGGGGTTGCGATGGCGCATGGTGGACAGTTCGCGGCCCGGGGGGAGGATGCCCTTGGCGGCCTTGTCCGGATCGGCGTCGTCGTCCACGATCTTGAATTCCAGGTGGGCCGTGCGGCCGATGATCTTGATGGCCCGATCGGGATCCTGGAGGCCGGGCAGTTGGACCTGGATGCGGCCGTCGGCCTGCCGCCTGATGTCCGGCTCGGCCACGCCGAATTCGTCGATGCGGTTGCGGATGGTCTTGACCGCCTGATCGATGGTCAGCTTTTCCAGATAATCCAGATATTCCGGGGTGAATTGCAGCTTATACAAGAGCTTGTCGCCCTCCACGGTCTCGGTGGAGACGACGGAGAGGATGGAGAACTGCTGTTTGAGCATATCGTCCAGGGCCTCGCGCTGGTCCATCTTGGCCAGGACGAAGTCCAGGTGTTTGCCGTCGGTCAGCCCCGGACGCAAGACGGCGATGCCGTCCTCGCGGGCCTGCTCCCGGACGTCGCGGCCCATGAGCGACAGGGAGTTCTGCACGGCCTTGTTCACGTCCACGTCCAGGGTCAGGTGGATGCCGCCCTTGAGATCCAGCCCAAGGCTCACCTCGTCGTCGGGCAAAAACTTGCCCAAAGCCGATTCCTTGACCCCCGGGATCGAGGGCAGCATGTACAAAAGGCCGAAAAAGACGACCACCGCGATGAGCGCCACGCGCCAACGCAAGCTTCCGGTCATGAGTGAGCCTCTCCTTCGCGCCGCGATTGCGGCTCAAGGCTGCGCGCGGACGGCCGTAAAAAAGGAAAGGACGATCTTTGGCCAAGACCGCCTTCCTCCGTCGCGGCCGTCCCGCGACGCGGCTGTGCTATTCGGATTCCTTGTCCTTGTCCTTGCCTTTGGACTCGATCTTGGGACCGCCGTCGGCAAGGCCGGAGACAAAGGCGCGGTTTACCTTGATTTCCATGCCGCTCCCCACGTCGATGGTCAGCACGTCGCCGTTGGCGGCGGAAATGCGGCCGTAAATGCCCCCGCCGGTGATGATGGAATCGCCCTTTTTCAGGTTGGCCAGAAGCTCCTTGTGCTGCTTGGCCTTTTTCTGCTGGGGACGGATGAGCAGAAAGTAAAAGATGGCGAACATCAGAATCAGGGGCAGAAAGGCTCCAATGGGATTTCCGGCGGCCTGATCACCGCCCGGGGCGGCGCCCATGGCGAAGGCCACGCTGTCGAAAAACATACTTCCTCCGGTCCTGGTTGCATTTCCCTGGGGCCGGATCACGGCCCGGGAAATCGGTTTCCAGCGCGGGAACGGTCAATCACGACAGGCCCGCACGGCATAAACCACGTCGAAACACGGTTCTTGAACATATTTTCGCCGCAAAGCCAAGCCCGGCAGAGGCCCGGTCTGGCGAAAAAACACCGGCCCATATGAAAAAGCGGCCCTGCGGCCGCGTTTTCTAGCTTTCGTAGTAGGAGCGCAGATGCTGGCTGCGCACGGGATGGCGCAGCTTGCGCAGGGCCTTGGCCTCGATCTGGCGGATGCGTTCCCGGGTGACGTTGAAGAGCTTGCCCACCTCTTCCAGGGTGTGGTCCGACTTTTCCCCCAGACCGAACCGCTTGCGCAGCACCTGCTCCTCGCGCGGGGTCAAGTCCGAAAGCACCTTGCCGATCTGCTCGCCGAGCTTGGTGTTGACCACCTCCTCGGCCGGGGCCAGGGCCTTTTTGTCCTCGATGAAGTCGCCCAGGCTGGAATCCTCCTCGTCGCCGATGGGGGTTTCCAGGGAGATGGGCTCCTTGGCGATTTTGAGGACTTTTTTGACCTTCTCCAGGGGATAGTCCATGCGCTCGGCGATCTCCTCCGGGGTGGGGTCGCGGCCGAGCTCCTGCACCAGATAGCGCGAGGTGCGGATGAGCTTGTTGATGGTCTCGATCATGTGCACGGGGATGCGGATGGTCCGGGCCTGGTCGGCGATGGCCCGGGTGATGGCCTGCCGGATCCACCAGGTGGCGTAGGTGGAGAACTTGTAGCCGCGCTGGTATTCGAATTTGTCCACGGCCTTCATGAGCCCGATGTTGCCCTCCTGGATGAGATCCAGGAACTGCAGGCCGCGATTGGTGTATTTCTTGGCGATGGACACCACCAGGCGCAGGTTGGAGCGGATGAGCTCCTGCTTGGCCCGCTGGGCCGCCGTGTTGCCGCGCTTGATGCGCCACAGCACCTCTTCCAGGTCGTGCACGTGGTGGCAGCACTTGTCCTGGAGGCGGTCCAGAATCTCCATCTTGGCCGTGAGCATCTCCTTGAAGGAAAAAAGCTCCTCGACGGTCAGCCCCAGGCTGTCGGCGGCCAGGACGGGATTGATGTTGCGCTGGTCGAGGCGGCCGAAGATATCCTGGATCTCGGACTGGGACTTGCCCACGGACAGGATGTAGGCCGAGAGGTCGCGCTGGCAGTTGTGCATCTGCCGCACGTAGTCCTCCACGGTCTCGATGACCCGGTCGATGAGGGTCTTCTCCAGCTTGATGTCCCGCAGGCGCCCCACCACCTCGTCCTTATAGACCATGATCTCCTTCTGGATGCCGTACACCCGCCGGGACAGACAGGCGCACTGGTCCAGCTTGCCGTAGATCTTGCGTTTCTTGCGGTAGATGGACCGGATTTCCTCCAGCAGGAAGATGACCCGCTGCCGCTGGTTCATTTCGTCCTCGGAGGGGTCGTCTTCCTCGATGGTCTTGACCACGTCCTTGAGCTTCATGCGCCCAAGGCGCAGGTCGTCGCCCACCTGGACCAGCTCCTCGATGGCCACGGGCACCTCGACCAGGGCGTAGAGCACGTCCATTTCGCCGTTTTCGATCTTTTTGGCGATGGTCACCTCGCCGTCGCGATCCAAAAGGGGCACCGCGCCCATCTCGCGCAGGTACATGCGCACGGGGTCGGTGCTGCGCGAAGAATAATCGAGGGAGTCCTCGCTTTCGGTGAGTTCCAGGTCGGCGTCCGGGGCGTCGTCGGGCTCGGCGTTCAGGGTGTCGAGCTTGCGGGCATCCTTGTCCGAATCCACGATATTGATGTCGAGCTGATCGAATATGGAGATGACCTCCTCGATCTGCTCGGGATTGTTGACCTCGGAAGGCAGAGCCTTGTTGACCTCATCGATGGTCAAAAAGCCTTTTTGCTTGCCCTTGACGATGAGGCTCTTGATCTGCTGAATTTCCTTGAGATTACTCATCTCCCCTCCCAAGTAAGGCATTAAGCTCGGCGAATAGCCGCATCTCTTCTCCCGTGTCTCCCACGGCCCTGGCCCGGCGCATGGACTCCATGAGTTCCTTCCGGGCCGACTCGCGCCTGGCGGCGCGCAAAAAATCGGATATTTCTTCGAAAAGCTCCCGCCCGGCCTCGCCGGACAGCTCCCCCTGACGTCTGGCCTCCAGCACGAAGGCAAGCTGGGCATCCTCAAGGACAAGCCGGGGATCGCCGTCCCCCAGGCCCGCCAACCCGTCCCACAGGGCCCGGGCGTCGGTCCCGGACAGGAAATCCCGCGTCCCCAGCTCCACCAGGGCGGGAACGTATTCCGGACAACGGGCCGCGAACGTCACGATCCAGGACTCTTGCTGGGACAGGACAAGCCCCTTGGCCGCGGCCTCCCGGCGTTGCGACGGAGGAACGGCGGCCTGCCGCCGCACCACGCTGTCGGCCAGGGCGCCGCGCAACTCCGCCTCGGACAGTCCCAGGGCCGCCGCCACGCGCGGGGCATAGGCCGCGCGCAGGTTGGCGTCCCCGACCTTGCCCAAAAAACCCTCGGCCCAGGCGATCTGCTCCTTGCGGGCCATGGACGCCACGGCCCGGAAACAGTAGCGCAGCCCCTCGTCGGCCCCGCCCAGGCAGGCCTCGAAGGCCTCCCGGCCCCGGGTCTGGAGCAGGCTGTCCACGTCCTCGCCCTCGGGCAGAAGCGTCACCCGGCAACCCGCCCCGGTGGCCAGGAGCATCTCCGCCGAGCGAAGGGCCGCTTTGCGCCCGGCCCCGTCGCCGTCGAACACCAAGTCCACCGTGGCGCAAAACCCCAGAAGCCGCTTGACCTGCTCCGGGGTAAGCGCCGTGCCCAGAACGCCCACGGCGTCGCCGTAGCCGAACTGGTGCAGGGTAATGACGTCCACGTAGCCCTCGGTGAGAATGGCCCGGCGGCTCTTGGCCATGCTCGCACGGGCGTCGCACAGGGCGTACAGGTGATCCCCCTTGCGGTAGATGGGCGAATCGGCGCTGTTTAGATATTTCGGGTCGCCCTCCCCCATGATGCGGCCGCCGAAGGCCACCACGGTCCCGGCCACGTCGCGGATGGGAAAGATCAGCCGGTCCCGGAACCGGTCCCAGGTCCGCCCGTCCTCACGCTTGGACAAAAGCCCGGCCGCAGCCGCCTGGGCCGGAGAAAACCCCTTTTTCTTCAGAAAGTCCTCAAGGGCCTGCCAGCCCGCCGGGCTGTAGCCCAGGCCGAACCTGGCGGCCACCTCCGGGGCGATGCCCCGCCCGGCCAGGTAGTCCCGGGCGGCCTTGCCCTCGGGCGCCTCCAGGCAGCGGCAAAAAAACGCGGCGGCCAGGGCGTGCATGTCCAGGCAGGCCTGCCTGAGGCGTTTTTTCTCCCCGGCCCGGGGATCGGGACGCCCCGCGTTCAGCCGCACCCCGACCTCGTCGGCCAGCCGCTCGAGGCCCTCGCGGAACTCCAGCCCGTTGATGCGGCAATAAAAATCGATCACGTCTCCCGAGGCCTGGCAGCCGAAACAATGAAAATATCCCCGCTCCGGGTGGACGTTGAACGATCCCTTGGTCTCCTGGTGAAAGGGACACGCGCCGACCAGCCGCCCGCCCACGGGCCGCAGGTCCACATAGCGCCTGACGATCTCGACGATGTCGGCCCTGGCCTTGACCGCCGCCACCCCCGAGGAATCGAACTTCATGCCGTCACGTCCCCTGCCGGACGCACCCCCCGAAGGCTTGGCCCGGCCGTCACCACCGTTACGCCAGCTCCACCATGGTCATGCCGTCGCCGCCCCGGTCGGCCGGGGCCAGTTCGAACGAGGCCACCTGGGGACTGGCGCGCAAAAAATCGTGAACCTCCCGGCGAAGCGCCCCCGTTCCCTTGCCGTGGACGATTTCCAACTGGGTACGGCCCTTAAGGACGCTGTCATCCAGAAAAACCGCCAGTTCGGCCACGGCCTCGTCGGCCCGGCGTCCCCGCAAATCGAGAACAAAGGACGGCATGACCGGGGCTTTTCCGGACGGCGCGGGACCGGATGTCACGGACCACCCCCCGCCGCCTGGCTTGGCATCGCCGCCGGACGGCGCGGCCGCATCCCGGGCGTCCACCCAGATGCACACCCCTCCCATATCGACCTTGAGCATCCGGCGCTTGAGGTCTTTGTCCAACACCCGGCCGGATTTGTTCCAGCTTTGCAGATGCACGGCGTCGCCGGGGGCCAGGGTCTCGAAGTCCGCCACGGCCGGCCTGGCAGCGGCCGCCGCATGGGGGGCTGTGGCCGCCTGTTCCTCAATAAGTCTTTTCCCGGCCTCGGCAAGGGCCTTCTGGGCCTGTTTGCGTCCCAGACGCCCCTCCTGGTAGCTGCGGGATATCTCCCGGGAGGCCTCGCGCACCTCGTCCAGCAAGGCTGCCAGGCGTTTTTCGTAACGCTCCCGCAACCTGGCCGTTTTTTTCTTTTCTTCCGCCTGAAGCGCGGACAGCTCGTCGAGCTCCGCCTGCTTGCGCAGGGCCAGTTCGTTCAACCGATCCAGAATTGAGGAGGAATCCGCCCCTTCCAGGAGCAGATAGCGATGCGCCCGCTCCAGGATGTCTTCCGGCAGGCCGTGCTCCCGGGCCACGTCCAGGGCCACCGAGGCCCCCACCTGGTCGTAGGCCAGCCGGTACAGGGGCTTTTTTCCGGCCGGATCGAAGAGCATGCAGGCCGCGCGCACCCCGGGCTTGCTCAGGCCGTAGGCCTTTAGCGCCGGAAAATGGGTGGCCGCCGCCAGCCAGGCGCTTTTCTCCAGAAGCCCGTCCACCACGGCCTGGGCCAGGGCCGCGCCCTGGGCCGGGTCGGTTCCGGCTCCGAATTCGTCGAGGAGCACCAGGGTCGCCTCGTCCACCTCGGGCCAGGCCCGGCTGACATGCCGGATCTGGGCCGTAAAAGTGCTCAAGTGGTCCTCCAGGCTCTGCTCGTCGCCCAAAAAGACGAACATCTTGCGCCAAAAGGGCAGGGAGCATCCGGACGCGGCGGGCACGGCCAGCCCCGAAAAGGCCATGAGCGCCAAAAGCCCCAGGGTCTTCAAGCACACGGTCTTGCCGCCGGCGTTGGCCCCGCTGATGATCAAGGCCTTCTGCTGCGGTTCGAGCACGATGTCCTGGGGCACCACCCCGCCTCCCCCGGCCCGGCCGAGGATCAAGAGCGGATGGCGGGCCCCCGGCAGCCGCACGGGCTCATTCGGCCCGATCTCGGGGATGACCCCGCCTGTGGCCTCGGCCAGCCCCGCACAGGCCAAAAGCAGATCCAGGTCGACCAGGAGGCGGTAGGAGGCCGAAAGCGCCTCCCATTCCTGGCGGCACAGCAGGGTCAACGCGGCCAGCACCCTGGCCTCGGCCTCGCGTTCCTCTTTTTTGAGCTCCTGCAGGCGGTTGTTGACCTCCACCAGGAAAAACGGCTCGAAATAGCAGGTCTCGCCCGTCTGGGAATAGTCGTGGATGATCCCCGGGATGCGGCCCTTGAAATTGGATTTGAGCGGCAGCACGTAGCGGTCGGACGAGATGGTCATGAAATCGTCCTGGAGAAAGGGGGAAAGCCCCTGCTCCATGACATAGTCCTTGACTTGGCGCGTGCAGCGGCGGTGGATGGCCCGGATCTCGGCCCGGGCGGAAAAAAGCTCCGGAGAACTTTCGTCGCGAAGCCCGCCGTCCGGGGACAGGCAGCGGGCCAAGGCGGCCACGGTCTTTTTGGGAACCGGCGCGGCCTCGGCCATGTGATGCAAACGGGGGCGCAGGGTTTCCGGCAATCCCCGGGCCGCCTCCCGGGGGGCCAGGGCCTCGCGGGCCAGTCCGGCCTGGACGAGCACGGCCTGGATGGCGAACAGGGCGTCCAGGTCCAGGGGGGCAGCCTCGCCGGCCAGGGCCTCGAACAGCCCGTCCAGGGAGGGAAATTCGGAAAGGCGGAAGATACCGTCGCGGCGCAGCTCCAGGGTCTCGGCCACTAGCCCCTGGCGCTCGGACAAAAGCTCCATGTCCGCCAGGGGGGTAAGGGAAGCCGCGGCCCGGCGGCCCGGAACGGACACGGCCAGATCGGCCAGGTATGCGAGAACCTTGGGAAACTCCAAAAGCTGGAGGGAGCGTGTATCCATGGGGCGCGGGTGCGGTGGGCAGGCTACCTGGACAGACGGGAACGCGCCATGTCGCTGACCCTTTTCCCGTCGGCCCGGCCCTTGTGCTTTGCCAGGACGGCCGAAACGACCCGTCCCATGTCCTTGACGCTTTGGGCCCCAAGCTCGGCAATGGCCTGGTCGACCTCGCGGATGAGTTCGTCCTCGGTCAGGGGAGCGGGGAGATATTCGACGAGAACCGAAAGCTCCCGCTCCTCCCTGGCCCGAAGATCGTCACGGCCGGCACGGCCGAATTGCTCGATTGACTCCCGACGCTGCTTGGCCTGTCTGACGAGCACCTCGGCCAGTTCGTCGTCGGAAAGCGGCCGCATCAATTCCACCTGCCGGTTTTTGGCAGCGGCTTTGAGCATGCGCAGAACGGACAGGCGCACCTCATCCCGGGCCTTGTAGGCGGCCAGGTAGTCTTTTTCAATGCGGTCGGTAAGGTTCATTACATCATGTTGATTTTGCGCATTTTTTTCAGCAGACGCTTTCTGGCGGCAGCCTTTTTCTTCTTGCGCATGACGCTCGGCTTCTCGAAATGCTGCCGCTTTTTCAGCTCGGACAACACCCCGGCCTTCTCCACCTGCTTTTTGAAACGACGCAATGCGATGTCGAAGTTGTCGGAATCCTCAAGGAAAACTCCCGGCACGGACCTCACCCCCTCTGGCCTGATCTTCCCGCAGAGAGATCAGCGGAAAAGACAAAATGTATTTCCGAACCTGACAAAAGGCAAGAACTTTCCGCGCCTCCGTCAGGAACGGGGAAAAAAACCGCCCGGCCTTCGCCGGGCGGATATGAAAACTGCTCCGGCCCAAGCGGCAGGAATCAGTGATGGTGCCCGGCTTCCTGGCAGGAGACGTCCTTGAGGGATTTGAGGACGCAGTAGCCCACCCCGGAGCCGATGATGAAAAGCACCAGATACAGCACACTGAAAAAAATGAAATGGTCAGGCATCCACCAGGGCAGATCCTGGGGCAGCGGGCTCTGGACCGTTTCTCCGTGAATCATCCACATGATGTTGGCTCCCGGGGGTTATTGAATGGCGTCTTTGAGCAGCTTGCCGGGACGGAACTTGACCACCTTGCTGGCAGGGATCTTGATCTCGGCGCCGGTGCGCGGATTCCGGCCGGTGCGAGCCTTGCGTTCGTCAACGGCAAAGGTGCCGAACCCCGTCAGGGTCAGTTTCCCGTCAGCGACAAGCGTGGCTTCCACGGATTCCAGAAAAGCGTTCAACGCACGTTCGGCATTCGCCTTGGTCAGCCCGGTCTTTTCCGCGATTTTCACCACCAGATCAGCCTTGGTCATCGGTCCTCTCCTCCTCTTTTGGAATCGCCGGCGGCACCCGCCGGCCTCACATGCGACACGCGCTCCTCTCCCACTCCTGAAAAAAAACTCACTCGACCGGCAAGGCCTTCCCAACGACCCTTCAGGCAGATCGCCATGCCGACCTCTTCCCGGCAGGAATACATGGCACATGGCGAGACGAAAGCACAAACCATCGTCCGCGTAATTGGCAAGAGATGAACTCCATTTTCAAGCCAAAGTCAAGAGGGCCCGTGGATTTTCAAGGTTTTCGCCAAAATCCGGAAAAATCCCGGCGAGAGTTCCTCCGGTCGACAAGATGGTAAATATCCATTTGTTTCAAAGAGATGTGAAATCGCGTCCGTCCATTGGGCCTTGAGGGTGTGACGCATCTGCTTGCGGCGGTGACTGAAACAGTGTTTGAGAAACGTCCCCAAACCGGAAAGACTCTCGGGACGCGCCGTGGGCGGCAGGGGAACAAGGCGCACCACGGCCGAATCCACCTTGGGCCGGGGACGAAAGACCGTGGGCGGCACCTTGAACAGGTAGTCCACCGTGACGAAATTCCCCATCCAGGCCGTAAGCGCCCCATATTCCCCGCTTCCCGGCCGGGCGGCCATGCGCCGGGCCACTTCGTGCTGGACCATGAAGACGGCCTGTTCGAAGGTCGCCACCCCGGCGCACAGATCCCAGACCAGGGGCGAGGCCACGTTGTAGGGCAGATTCCCCACCAGCTTGAGCCGGGGCAGATTGCCCAGCCGGGCCCAGTCCAGGCACAGGGCGTCCATGGCCACAACGCCCACCCCGGGCGCCCGGGCGGGCAAGGCCATGGCCAGGGCGGCATCCTTCTCCACGGCCAGGTAGCGCCCGGGACCGGCCTTGGCGATCCATCCCGAAAGCGCCCCCCGGCCGGGGCCGATCTCCAGGATCGTATCCCGCGGCTCGATGCCAAGGGCGGCTACGATCTTGCGGGAGATGTTCTGGTCCACCAAAAAATTCTGGCCCAGGCTGCGCTTGGGAGGGGCCGCATCCCCCCGCCCCGCTGCCCCGGGATTGCCGCGGCGCGGATCAGGCCGGGTCACGATCCGGCTCCCCCGTCTGCCCGGGCTCCGCATCCCGTATCGTCGCCGCATCCCCGGCCCGTTCCAGCAGATCGTGCTTGAGGGCCCACAGGATGAAAAGCGCCGCCCGCTCCGCGTCCATGTCCGCCGCGACACCCTGAAGCTTGCCCGACAGTTCGGCCACGCTCAGGGGGTTTCTGGCCAGCACGAGAAGCCTTTTCAAGGACTCCAGGTCGAGCATGGCGTCCAGGGCCGGATAAATGACCGGGAAGTCCTGGCCCCGGTAGACCGCCTGTCCGGCCCGGCTGGCCGTCACCAGCAACGCCGGGTCCAGGAGCGCCGAGGGATGGCCGCCGAAAACGCGTCCGTAGGGGATGTGCATGGGATGGGGCATTGCGCGCAGGACGTCGCGATCCGGGACGGGTTCCCGCCGCAGCTCCTCCCACAGGGCCAGGTAACGCGTCACCACATGCTCCCAGGAGAAGGCCGCCTCGACCCGCCCACGGCCGGCCTGTCCCATCCGCCGCCGCAGGGCCGGGTCGTCCGCCAGATCAGCCATGGCCCGGGCCAGCTGCGGCACGTCCACCACACACTGCTGGGCGCGCATCAGGTGGACGTGGTTGTCGAAGCACAGGGGGGACAGGGCGTCCAGGAGCGGCGTGTCCGCCGGGGCCAGGGTGGGCACCAAAAGCCCCGTGCGGCCATGGACCACCAGATCCCGGTAGCCGTCGAAGTCCGAGGCCACCACCGGCAGGCCGCAGGCCATGGCCTCCAGGATCGACAGCCCAAACGTCTCCTGCAGGTTGTCCACCGGGGACACAAAGACATCTGCAGCCGCGAAGATGCGCCGCTTCCGGGCCTCGTCCGGACGGGGATAAAGCCGGAACTCCAGGCCGATGCCCGTGGCCAGATCCTTGAGGGCCCGGGCCAGAGCCCCCCCCCCCTTCTCGGTCCAGCCGGCCATGACCAAGCAGACGGACGCGCTCGCGCCCTTGCGGCGACTTTCGGCCAAAAGCCGCTGGAAGGCCCGGAAGACCGGCAGAGGATCGAGCTTGGAGCTGTGGGAGATGCGGGCGAAGATCAAAAAGACCGTGGCCTCAACCGGGATGCCCAGTTCGGCCCGGCATTCGCGGCGCGTCTCGTCTGTAGCCGGCGTAAACGAGGCCGCATCCACCCCCAGGGGCAGGCGCGCGACCCGGGGGCGTCCCGACCCCGACAGGGCGTATCCCTCCCCAAGATAGGCATAAAAGCCCTCCACGGCGTCCACGGCGGCCTGCGAGGTGGCCACCAGGGCGTCCCTGGCCGTGGCCCCTGGCCACAGGTGCAGCAGGAAATCCCGGCCGTAGGCGGCGTAGCTCAGGGAATGGGTGACCGAGGTGATGGGGAAGATGTTTTTGGCCAGAAGGTTTCGCAGCCGGGCCAGATGGGCCGGGAAGTTGATGCAGTCCGAGAGGTGGAAGGCGAAATAGTCGTTGCGGCGCAGTCCGGCGGGAAGATCCAGGCGCGTCAAGAATTTGAATTTTCCCCGGCCTGCCAGGTCGGGCCGCATCTCCCCCAGCATGGCGGCCTGGGCGTCGCGGTCGGCGGGCGAGGCCAGGTAGAAATGGTAGGCGTCGAAGGGATCGGCGTGAAGCAGGGCCGTGAGGAATCCGGCGTTGGCCGTCCTGCGGCCCAGGGCGTCTCCGGTTTCCAGGAAAGGATCGAGGGTTCCCCACAGGCGCGGCTCTGGCATGACCCCACAAGCCACGAATCCGGGCCGATGTCAATTGCGCGGCGGCGGACGTCCCGCCGGGGTGGGCACAGTGGGCGATTCTCAAGGCCACGCAAGGTGTTATCGGTATGTGGCCTTGAACTTGCATGAGACGGCCTGAAATCGCGAGAGCTCCATCACGGAGGTATGTCATGAAGCGCGGAAGCAGGCCGGAACTGGTCTGGGGCATCGGTTTGTCCGAACAGGTCGAGGGGGAAATCCTTGCCGCCCTGGGACCGGGATATCATCTGCGCAACTGGTCCGACGAGGCCCTGCCCAAGGAACGGGACATCGCCCGGTGCAACCCCCTGGTGGTCTGGATCACCCGCCAGGCCTGGACGGCCATGCCCGACGACGTGCGCCGCAGGCTCCGGGAGTGGGATCTCCCCCAGCGGGTGCTGCTCGTCGAAGACGGCAAGTCCGTGTCGGACTTCGAAGACGTGGTGGAAAACGGTTTTTTGTCGGCCGTATCCCTGCCCCTGACCGCAAAAAAGATCCGCGACGTGATCTTCCGGGCCAAGGAGGTCAAAAGCCTCTACGACGACATCTTCCGCATGACCCGCGAAATCATGCTCGAGCGGGAGCTTCTGGCCCGCAAGACCGACCTCATCCTCTTTCTGAACCAGATCCTCACCCGGGCCTCGGAATCCCTGGACCCCACGGTGATCCTGACCCAGGCCAGGGACGACCTGGGGCTGTTGCTGCCCATCAAGGCGCTCATGGCCGCCTTCTGGCAGGCCGACGACAACGGCGTGATCGAGTCCGAATTCTTCCTTGAGCCGGACATGGAGCCCGATGCCGAGGAGGTCTGGACCGGATACCTCCTGGACAACGTGCACCGGCTGACCCAGCGTCCCGTGGCCGGATACCAGGTCGCCTATCTCGGGGCCGGGGAAACCCGTTCCGACACTCCCGACTACAGCCTGGATTCCACCGGCGTGCTGCTCATGCCGCTCAAGACCGCCGGCCATGTCTTCGGCTGCCTGGCCATCTCCCGGGGCGCCGGACACCCCCTGGGCAAGGACGAGGTGCAGGCCCTGTATGCCGCCGTCAATCATCTGTCCCTGGCCCTTCGCAACGCCGCCCTTTTCAGCGAGGTCAAGACCAAGGCCGACCATGACGGCCTGACCCGCATCCACAACCGCCGGGCCTTTGACGAACGCCTGGTGGAGGAACTCAAGCGCCATCAACGCTACAGCAGCCACTTGAGCCTTTTGATGCTCGACCTGGACCATTTCAAGCAAATCAACGACAAGCACGGCCATCAGGCCGGGGACATGGTCTTGCGGGAGATCGGCCGGGTGTTGCAGGACGCCTTGCGCAGCACGGATTTCGGCGCCCGGTACGGCGGCGAGGAATTCGTGGTCATCCTGCCCCAGACCTCGGAGGAACAGTCCTGGATACTGGCCGAACGCCTGCGGCGGGCCATCGCCGCGCAGCAGTTCGCCTTCGAGGGGCGCGAGTTCCAGGTGACCACGTCCATCGGCGTGGCCACGCTCAAGCCCGGGGCGCTCAACAAGCGCGTAGACCTGTTGCGGCAGGCGGATCAGGCCTTGTACCAGGCCAAGTCCAGCGGCCGGAACATGGTGTGCGTGTCCGGCGGACACGGCGAACGCAAGGCCGCAGCCCAGGCGTCCTAGGTCCGCGAGGCATGGCCGGCGCGCCAGGCTATTCCGTGAAAAGAATCGCCATATCGGGATGTTGCGTCCGAGACATGGGACGTGCCCGGCTGCGGCGCGACAGTTGGCCCGGGGCAGCCCGGGCGGCCCGAGCGGAATTCGTCTTGACATCTCCCCTGCCCTGAACTAACAATGCGTGTTTCGGGCAGTTAGCTCAGTTGGATAGAGCGTTGGCCTCCGGAGCCAAAGGCCACAGGTTCGAATCCTGTACTGCCCACCATATGAAATCAAGGGGTTACGATCAAAGATCGGGGCCCCTTTTTCATTGGCGGTAACGTAGCGGGAACCACCTTTGCCCAGAGACCCATCCGCCGCACCCTCTTGTCATGGTGCAACAAGTGCACTACCATACGGACATGGGAACGATTCACCGCCTAGGCAGAGTACGGGGCGTGGTCTATCCCGGAGATCACGCCCCACCCCACTTCCACATCCAGGGACCGGGATTCGCCGTGGCGGTTGACCTGGAAACCCTGGACATCCTGGCCGCGTCTTCCCAATCCCGGGGCCACGAAGAGGCCTTGCGCTGGGCAGCGGCCAACGTGAACGCCATCCGGGACGCCTGGAACCGGCTCAATGGAGGGGAATATGAAGGCTGACATCCATCGCATCCTGGCCGTGCGCGCCGTGGGGCCGCAGTCGGTCTCCGTGGCCTGGGACGACGGCCGCACAAGCACGGTGGATCTGGCGGCGCTGATCGCAGGCACGCCGGTCCTCGCTGCGCTTCGCGACGAGACGCTGTTTCGGCGGGTCCAGGTGGGTGAGGACGGCTGGGAGATCGTATGGCCGGCCAGTTCGACCAGTTTGGCCGGTCCGGCCGATCCGGCCGATCCGGTTGAAGAGGATGCGGCCGTGGACGCGCATCACCTGGAGAGACTGGCCATGGAGCAAAGCGGCGCGGCCATGCCCCGCGAGGCCTTCCGTGCCTGGCGGGCCGCCAACGGCCTGTCCCTGACCGCCGCCGCCCGGGTTTTGGGCATAAGCCGCCGCACCGTGGCCTATTATGAATCAGGGACGCGGATCATCCCCAGGCTGGTCAGGCTGGCCTGCAAGGGGGCGGATACGGAACTGCGGGCGTAAGTTACGGGAGGCAGGAACGGCAACGGCGTAGTCCTCGCCGGGCATCTCCCCCCGGGCTATGGCCAGGGCCTCACGCGCCCCTTGCCGTATGCGGCTTCCTTCTTCCCTGTGTGATTTCTTTGCGGTATTCTTGAGTGATCCTGGGCATCATCGTCCGCAAACGGTTCAACGTGCCGCACGCCGACACGTTCGGATATCCGGTGATCGTCTGGTGGTCCAAGAAAAATCCCCGCCGAAGCGGGGATTTTCCATATATCCTGGGGGGCGGCTTTTAGCCGCCCCGATCCGTGCCGCAGGGCCGCGCCCTACCATTTCTTCTTGCGCTGCTCCGCCAGGGCCTTCTCCTGCTCCTCGTAGGACGAGAACCCGGCCTGACGCAGGGCATCGAACACCGTGCCCTCCCAGTCCCAATCGGAATAGATCACCGGCTTGTGGAAGAGCCTGCGGAAGCTCTCCATCTCCTGGCGGTAGAACCCGGCCTTCTGGGTATCCAGATTGTCGCGCAACTGCTCGGCGAACCGGGACATTTCACCCTCGTACCAGTCCTTGAGGTCGTGGCCGGTCTTGTATTTTTTGAGGATGTGGTCGTATTTGTGCTCGGCCAGAAGCTGGCGCAGGCGGTTGACGTGCTGGGCGCTCAGCCAGTCGCCGAGCTTGGACACGGGGATGTGCTCGGCCTCGACCGAGGCCATGTCCAGCTTGGTCTGGTAGTAGGTATCGGGCACGACGGACGCGGACACGATTCCCGCGATGGCCACCAGTCCCCGCAGGATGACGCTGTTGGAGACGCCCTGGCCGCAGAATCCCACCTTCTTGCCGAATTTTTGGCCGGTGAAGATGGTCACCAGGAGCGCCCAGACCACGGCCGGGTCTTCCTCGTCGTAGATGTGGCGCAGGGAGGGGTTGTCGCGATCCGTGGCCAGGACCATCTGGGTCATGTCGTTGGAGCCGATGGAGAAGCCGTCGAACTCCTGGATGTACTCCTTGGCCAGGATGGCGTTGCTGGGTATCTCGGACATGAGCATGACCTTCAGGCCGTCGCGGCCGGAGACGAGCTTGTGCACCCGCTCCAGGTAGCGCTTCATGCTGCGGGCCTCTTCCATGGTGCGCACGAAGGGCAGCATGATCTGGAGGTTCTTGCCCCCGAAGATGCCCCGGGCCAGCTTGAAGGACTCGATCTCCCAGTCGTGGATGTTGCGGGACACGCCCCGGTAGCCCAGCATGGGGTTGTCCTCGAAGCCCTCGAAGAGCATGCCGCCCAGAAGGTTGCGGTACTCGTTGGATTTGAAATCCGTGGTGCGGTAGATGATGTCCCTGCCGTGGAAGGCCATGGCGAAAAGCCCCAGGCCCTGGGACAGGGTCTGGACGTAGAGCTCCTTGCCCGAGCGGAAGCCCCGGGAAAAGAGCTGCCGCTTGATCTTCTCGGGCAGGGCGGCCAGATCCTCGATCTCGGAATTGATGCCCACCTGCCGGGCCACCTCGCGGCGCACGGCGTGGATGCGTTCCAAGGTCTCCACGATGAGCGGCTCGTCCTTCACCGCCTCCACCCGCTGGGAGATGAGGTGCTTGATCTCGTAGCGGCGCTTGATGGCGTCGGGGTCGTTGGACTTCTCCTGCAGCTCGTCCCAGTAGCCCAGGATGACCGCCACGTGGGTGGCCAGATCCCGGGAGGTCTTGATCACGTCCAGGCGGCGCGCCGCGATCTCCAGGTGTTCGTCGAGCTTTTTGTCCAGCTCGCGAATCTTGCGGTGGATGGCCAGGACCGCGTCCGCGCCCTTGGGCCCGGCCTGCTCCTCGGCCAGGCGGTCCAGGTCGCCGGACAGCCCGGTCACCAGGCCGACGTACTTGCGCAGGTTGACGTCCACGGAAATGTAGCCGCCCGCCAGCTGCTCGCGCACGATCTTGCTCAGCCGGGCGTCGAGTTCCTTGAGCTTGTGGTCCACCAGATGCGGCAGGGTGCCGTTGTCGTAGGCCTCGAGGGCGGCGGGATGCACCCCGATGTTGCCCAGCATGAACTCCGCCCGCAAAAGTCCCACCTCGAAGTCCGACACATTGCGCAGCCGGGACAGGAAAAGGGCCTGACCCACGTCGGCCAGGATGAGTCCCACCTTGGTCTTGGTGTCGGGCAGCTTGGAGAGATCCATCTCGCCGCCCACCTCCACCAGGGGGATGATGCCCCGGTAGACCAGCCCGCGCGAGCCGTCCACGGTCACTTCCTGGCCGTCCAGGGCGCGCAGGGTCTCGGGCCGCTGGATGCCGATGACCGCCGGGATGCCCAGTTCCCGGGAGGTGATGGCCGCGTGGCTGGTGTCGCCGCCCACGTCGGCCAGGATGGCCGAGGCGATGCGCATGCCCGGCACCATGTCCGGGTCCGTACGCTCGGCGGCCAGGATGTCGCCTTTGGCCACCTTGTTGAGTTCCAGGGCCGAACGCAAAAAGCGCACCGTGCCCTGCCCCGCCCCGCGCGAGGCCCCGTTGCCTTCCAGGATGACCTCGGCTCCGGCCAGGGCCTTTTTCTTCACCTCCATGCGGCGCATGAAGATGGTGTGCGGATGCAGCTCGAATTCCTCGTTCCAGCGGGTCTCGGGACGGGCCTGCACGAACCACAGCCGGTCGGACTGGTCGATGCAGAACTCCGTGTCCATGATGATGCCTTCATACGCTCGGCTGATGTTGCGCACCCCCCGGGCCACCTCCTCGGCCTGGGCCAGGGACAACGCCCAGCGGTAGGCCTCCACGTCGGGCACCTTCACGACCTTGGTGCCGCCGCCCTCGTCGTAGACGATCTTTTTGTCCTTGTAGCCCATGTAGCGGACCACGACCTCGGAGCCGTCGTCGCGCTGGAAGACGTACATCTTGTCCGGGGTGACCATGCCGCCCACCACGGCCTCGCCCAGGCCGTAGCTGGCGTCGATGGACACCAGGTCGCGGCGCGAGGTGCCCCGGCAGCCCGTGGCCGTGTCGGCGGAGAAAGCCGTGCCGGAGATGACCGGATTGATCATGCGCATGAGGCATACCGAAAGCGAGGTGTTCTCGATGGCCCACTCTTTCTTGGCCTTCTCGGCGATGGCCGGATCGCCGGTCTGTTCGGCCAGGGACACGGCGTCGAGGATGGCCTCGCGGCGGTAGGTCATGGAACGCAGGTTGTAGGCCGAGGCGCAGTCCCACTGATAGGCCTCCACCACCTGTTGCGCGCCGACGATGTTCAAGTAGGTGTCCTGGAGGCCGGCAAAGGCCTTCTTGCGGCTGTCCTCGCCCGCGGCCGAGGAACGCACGGCCACCGGGACGTCTTCCAGGCCCGCTTCCTTGCAGATGTCGTTGTAGCCGTCGGACACGGCCTCCCGCACCTCGGCGGGCATGTCCACGGACAGGATGGCCGCCTGGACCAGCACCGAGCGCTTGCGCAACTGATCGATGCCCTCGGGGGAGGTGGCGAACCCTTCCACCACGTTGTTGACGAAGGTGCGCAGGGGGATGAGCGTCCCCTGCTCCCGCTTGGCCGAGGCCCGGATCTCGTCGGACAGGGAGCGTACGAATTTCTTCAGGAACTCCGGATCGCTGTTGATCTCTTCGGCATCCCAGGCGATGCGGGTGTATTCATGGTCCACGGTACCGCGGACCAGGGAGGCGTTGACCCTGGTTTCATCAAGTACCTTGTGGAAGGCAATGGAGGAGACGGCCCGGAACTGGGGGGCGCGGATGCCTTCGACCTGACTGATGAGGGCGGTGTTGTAGTTCTTCCCGCCGACAAGCATTTCCGCTTCCTCACCGATGCCGACGATATCGGCTCCGGTCAGGATAAGGGTGGTGGGCAGCCCGGCCGGTTTTGAAGCTGCCGGGGTTTTCCCGGGCTTTTTTTTCGGCTGTTTGGCTGCTTGCGCTTTGGCCATGCTCTCCTCCTTCGGAAGTTCCTGGCGTCTCCAGGGCATCGCCGCCGTGCCGCCGGAGTCGCGAGACCGGACATATATGTCCGAATCAGACTTTTTGTCCACAAACCGGGCAGAACTTGTGCCCCTCGTCGGCCACGGGCTCCTTGCAGGTGGGGCAGACGCGCAGGACCGGCCCAAGCTCCACCAGAAGCTCCCCTTCCTTGACCGGGACCATCTTTTTGTCCTCGGCGAAATCGGCGGTTTTGACTACCCGTTTGACCATCCCGTCCACCGGGGCCAGGACGGCCTTTTCCTGCTTCATGACCGAGATGTTGAAGAGTTCCTCGCCGGCCTTGACGTAGTCGTTGGGGCTGACATGCATGACCCATAGATCCCCGTTGCACGGCGCGGCCACATGGTAGGGGTTTTTGCAATCGGCCATTTCCAGGGCGGAGTCGACGCGGCCCCGGGCCTCGCTCACCTGCACCTGGTGGCTTAAGATCTCGGAGTCGAGCACGTAGCGCACGATGGAGATGCCCCGCACGTCGGGCTGGGAGATGTCCAGGACGACCATGTGATGGGGCTTGCCCAGGCTGTCCTCGAACATGAGTTCCTGACCGGGCTCCAGCCCCTCGAACCACACGTCCAGGGGCAGGCGGTTGGGGTCGCCGTATTTCCCCTTGAAGGTGATGGTCTTGAGGGCGTCGGCCGGGTGGTTCAGATACATGACGAACTCTTCGTCCGTGGGGGTGCGGTCGAGGTGCAGATGCAGGGCCTTGAACTCGGCGTTGAGGTCCGTGTCGCCCAGGGACAGAAGCGGCGAAACCTCGGTGCGCCGGGCGATGGCCTGGCGGTATTCCGGGCCGAAGGCGCTTTCGTAGACCCAGTCGGCCGGAAATCCCAGGGGCAGACGGCCGTATTTGCCCAATAGCAGGTCGCGGAAGGCGTCGTTGCAGTTCGCATACAACTGGAGCCGGTCCTCGCGCACCGCCGGGGACAGGGACTTCTCCGGGGTCTCGGTGACGGTCTTAAGAACGTCCAGCATGTCCCGCACGGCCCGCTCGCCGCCGGCCTTGTAGGCCCCGGTGACGGCCAAAAACGCCGTGTTCCAGGTGATCTGCGATCCCGGGGTGACGTCGTGGTAGCGCACGATCTTGCGGGTTCCGGCCAAAAACTTGAGCATGTAGGGCAGAAGATGGATGTACCCCTGCTTGAGCGCCCCCTCCTGGGAGGACGAGGTGGCTCCGCCGGGCATGCCGTGCTCCACCACGTCGTAATCGATGCCCTGGAAATACGGCGCGGTGTAGCGGTCGTAATAGGGCATGATCTGTTTGAGCACGAAGTTGCAGGTGCGGATCATTTCCTTGTTTTGTTCGCTCAGGCAGACCGGCACGCCCAGATCCTGCTCGATGTAGGCCGCCGTGGACAGCACCTCGCCCTGGCCGTACCAGCGCACGCTGGCCCCGATGGCCGTATCCACGATGTGCGCTCCGGCCCGGGCCGCCTCGCCCACGGCCGGCACGAACAGGCCGTCCGTGTAGTGGCGGTGGTAATCGACGACCAGATCGGGATATTTTGCCCGGATGGCCGTCACCAGCTCCCGGATAAAACGGGGCGGACACACGCCGGCCATGTCCTTGAGGGCCAGGATGATCAGACGCGAGGCCTTGCGCTTGCTGACCCCGGCCACCTGGGCGGTCATGGCCAGGATTTCTTCAAGGACGTCCATGTAGTGGGCGGTGTTGAAGCCCTGGGCATAGGACAGGGAAATGGCCGGTTCGAAGATGTTGGCCTCGGAGGCCAGGGCCACCTGGGCGAACGGAAGCATATTCTCGATATGATTAAGGAAGTCGAAGCAGCGGATGATGTCGTAGTGTTCACAGATCATCTCGCCGGTCAGCCGCATGAGGTTTTTGGGCTGGGGCTTGTAGCCCAGCACGTTGGTGGAGCGGATGAGGATCTGCTTGAGGGTCTTGGGCGCGAAACGGTTCCAGGCCGCGGCCTCGGAAAATGGATAGGTCATGTTGGCCATCATGGCCACGTGGAAGTGCGCCCCGCCGCCGTTTTCCAGGGCGAAGAAACCGCAGTTGTCCAGGTAGGGGCCGATGAGTTCGTCCTCGGCCAGCCGGAAGCGGTTGCCGCTGTTGGACTGGGTGATGTCGCGGGTGGTGGTGTCCACGAAATGCACCCGGCCCGAGTCGCGCAGGCAGTCCAGGAGGGCCTTGCGGTCTCCGCGCGGATAGACCGGGACATGTTTCTTGAAATCGATGGTGGGCATGGCCGGATGGAAGCGGCCCAGCCGGACATCCCCGCGCGAACGGTATTTGCCGAGCATGACGTGGGGATTGTGTCCCAGGGCGGAGATCTCGCAGGTCAGCCACGACAGGCGCATGGCCTCGGGCTCCTCGTCCTGGTAGCTCAGAAGCTCGGGGGCAGAGGCCACGAACTTGGTGTCGAAATCCCCGGCCACGAAGCGCGGATGGCGCAGGATCTGCCGGTGATAGGGAATGGTCGTCTTGAGGCCGCCGATGATGTATTCGCGAAGCGCCCGCAGCATCACGGCGCAGACCTTGTCCCAGTCCTTCCCGTAGGAGATCAGAAGGGCCCCGGCCGAATCGTACTGGGAGGGGAATTCGTACCCGGCCGACAGGCAGGAGTCCAGGCGGATGCCCTGCCCTCCGGGCGAGACGTAGCGGGTCACGAAGCCGGAATTCGGCGCGAAATCGTTTCGGGGATCCTCGCAGTTGATGCGTACCTGCATGGCCTGCAACAGCGGCTTGGTGTCGCGCTTGTTGAACCGCAGCCTGCCCCCGAAGGCGATGTTGATCTGCTCTTCGACGAGGTCCACGCCGTAGCGGCATTCGGTGATGCCGTGCTCCACCTGCAGCCGGGTGTTGACCTCGATGAGGTAGGGCGTCCCCTCGGCGTCCACCAGAAACTCCACCGTGGCCAGGGAATGGTAGCCCGAGGCCCGCACCAGGCGCACGGAATATTCCTTGAGGCGTTCGCGCAGTTCGGCGGTCATCCCCGGCCAGGGCGACGGAGTGATCTCCACCAGTTTCTGGTGGTTGCGCTGCACGGAGCAGTCGCGTTCGTCAAAGGCGAAAACATTGCCGTGCATGTCCGCCGCCACCTGGATCTCGATGTGGCGTACGGAGGTCAGGAGCTTTTCCACAAAAAGCCGGGGGTTGCCGAAGGAGGCCTGGGCCATGGCCGAGGCCTTGCCGAAGGCGGCCTCCAGCTGCTTGGGATCGTGGATTTCATAGATGCCCCGGCCGCCGCCGCCGCCCTCGGCCTTGAGCATGATGGGGAAGCCGATCAGTTTGGCCACCTCGCGGGCCTCGGGAATGCTCACGGCGCCCTCGGAACCGGGCACCACCGGAACGTCCAGGTCCATGGCCAGCTTGCGCACCTCGACCTTGTTGCCGAGCTTGAGCATGGCCTCGGAGGTGGAGCCGATGAAGATGATGCCGGCTTCCCGGCAGCGCTTGGGGAAAGAGGCATCCTCGGAGGCGAAACCCCAGCCGGGGTGGATGGCCACCACATCCTTGGCCTTGGCCAGCTTGATGATGGCGTCCAGATCCAGGTAGGCCCGGGGGTTGGCGCCGAGAAGAAGCAGTTCGTGGGCCCCGGCCACGGCAGGCGAGGTCAGGTCCACGTCGGTGACGGTCAAAACGGGCACGGCGCGCAGGCGTTCTCGTATCGAGCGAAGGACGCGCCTGGCCGAAATGCCCCGGTTTACAACGAGAATCTTCTTGCCTTCGACCTCGGACAGTACTTCGTCGAACGTCTTGATTGCCATGCCGCTCCCCACGCGTTTTTCGAGCGCGCGTCGCACAGTCTAAATGGTCGCCCAGCGGGAAATCAGGTCAAAGGAGGGGTAATACCGCCGGAATGGATCACGCATTCGCGGTTTGTTCCGTCCACCCGGCGCATCAGCCGAAGCCCCCCGTCTCCGGCCAGTCCTAGGACACGCGCCATGTAGACGTCCGATCCGCCCTCGCGGACAAGCACCTCCCGGCCGAGAAAGGCCAGCCTGCGCTCGATCCGCGCCAGAGGCGGAAAAGAACATGTCGCTGTAACGCAATCGTGATAGCAGGTTTGCAGGAACTTCACAAGGTCGGCGGTCAAGGGAACCGGCGGAAGAAAAAGGCCCGATTCCGCCAGGGAGCCCGCCGGGAAGGCATGGTCCGGGCGCAGTTTTTCCGTTTCCGGGGCGCTTGACAGGTTGATCCCCATCCCGGCCACCAGCCGCCCGCCGCGTTCCTCAAGCAATGTCCCGCCGACTTTTTTCCCCCCGGCCAAAAGATCGTTGGGCCATTTGAAACTGGCCGTCACACCCTTCGTAGCCAGGTATTCCGCCAGGAGATAGCCCACAAACACCGGCAAAAAGATCTCCGGCCCCGGGAAGCCGGACGGCCAGGCCAGGGCCGCGTAGACGTTTCCCGGCGGCGACTCCCAGGCCCGGCGCATCTGCCCCCTGCCCCCGCGCTGGGATACGGCCAGGACAACATCCCACGGGGCCATGTCCCCCTCCCGGATCAGGTTCCAGGCCACGTCCAAGGCCGATCCGCACGGGCCGCACACGGTCAGGCGCGGCCCATGCTCCCCGGCGGCCGCCTGGCCGCCGGGAACAAGATAGCGGACTCCGCCGGGACCGGCCAATTCCTGCCACTCGCTTACGCCGCCGGATTCCCGGAAAAAGTCCGCCCACACCGCATGACAGGCCGCCACCCGGGCCGGATCGAGATCATCGGCCTGACCGGACGGATCATGTCCCAAAACACGGATCATCATCGTGAAAACACCCTCCCCGCCCGCCGTCCGGGCTGGACCTCGGGACCATCCTGGTTCACAAAGAGAATGGAGGCGGCCATTGTGGACATCCATCTCGTGGGCGGCGCGGTGCGCGACCTGATCCTCAGCCGTACGGTGACGGACAGGGACTATCTGGTCCTTGGGGCCGAGCCGGACGAGTTTGTACGCCGCCACCCCACGGCCCGGCAAGTGGGCAAGGCGTTTCCCGTTTTCCTGCTCGGCGGCAGCCAGTACGCCTGGCCGCGCGGGGGAAGCCTGGCAAGCGACCTGGCCGCCCGGGATCTGACCATCAACGCCGTGGCCCTGGGGGTTTCCCCGGGCGTGGCCGGGCGGGTGACCGCCCATCCCCTGGCCTTCGCGGACCTGGGGCACAGGATTCTGCGGCCGTGTTCCCCCGCCTCCCTGGCCGACGATCCGGCCCGGGTCTTTCGCGCCGCCCGCTTCGCCGCCCAACTGCCGGACTTTTCTCCCCATCCCGGGCTTTTGACCCTCATGGCCGAGGCGGCCCGGATGCGGGAATTCTCCAGCATGTCCCCGGAGCGGGTGGGCGGCGAGGTCATAAAGGCCCTGGCCGCGCCCCGGCCAGGGCGGTTCCTGGCCCTTTTGAGCACGGCCCAAAGCCTCGATCCCTGGTTCCGCGAGCTACGCCAGGCCGACGCGATCCCGGCAGGCCCCAAGCCCTGGCATGACAAAAGCGTGCTCGGGCACACCATCCAGATCATGGACCGGCTGGCGGGCAACCCCCTGGCCGTGTGGATGGCCCTGTGCCACGACCTGGGCAAGACCACCACCCCGCGCGAAACTTGGCCCCGCCACATCGGGCACGATGCCCGGGGAAAGGAGATGGCCCTGGAACTCGGTAACCGGCTGCGGCTTCCGGCAAAATTCGTCCGGGCCGGCTGCCTGGCCTGCGAGCTGCACATGAAGGCCGGACGCTACACGGCCATGCGCCCCGGTTCCCGGGTGGACCTCCTGGACCGTCTGTGGCGTGAGGGTCTTTTCGAGGCCATGTTCTCACTGGCCGAAGCCGATCACCAGGATCGTGCCGGGACGCTCCTTGTGGCCGCCCGGCGCGATCTGGAGGCCATGCTGGCCGTACATCTTCCCGAATTTCAGCAAAATCAGGGGGCGGCCTCGGGAGAAAAACTCCGTCTGTTGCGTTGTCGCGCCCTGGCCGCCCTTCCCGGCCCATCCTGATCCCCCGGCCCGATCCCTGCATCATCCTGTCGGCAAGAGGCAAAATCTTCCCCCGTGGTCAGGCGGCTTCCCTGCCCGGCCAGGGAAGCCGATGACAGCCCGGGCGGCGTGGCCCGCAGGATTGCGCAGCAGTGGCGGCCAGAGAAAACGGCATGCCTGGGGGGAGAGGCGCACAGACCCTCTGTGAAATGACTCGACGGCCGGGTGACCGGCCTGGACTGGACGGCAAAATTTGCCGTCGGCAGAAGAACATGGAAGGTGGCGTATGGGAGCTTTGTGGGCAGGCGTGACGGGTCTTACGACCTACAGTCAAAGCATCGGCGTGACCAGCAACAACCTGGCCAACGTCAACACCATCGGCTACCGGAGATCCTACGCCCTGTTCGACGATCTCATGAGCCAAAACGCCACATCGTCATCGGGAAACGCCCAGGTCGGCCTTGGGGTGCAGCTCTCCAACATCCTTAACAGTTACAAGACCGGGGGGATGGAAACCACCACAACCTCCATGGACATGGCCATCCAAGGCGACCGGGGTTTTTTCCAGGTTCGAGACTCGGGCTCGGGAAACCTCTACTATACCAGGGCTGGGGCCTTCCGGTTCGACAATAGCGGCTATCTCGTGGACACCAACGGATACCGGGTGCAAGGCTGGGCCGTCGATCAGGATGCCGTGGCCGCAGCCAAGGCCAATGGCGTCACCTTGTCCGGGACGCCCACCACGGGCGGCGTCACGGACATCCTGCTCAACCAGTTGCGCATCGACGGCAGAGCCACATCCACCCTCTCCGTCATCACCAATCTCGATTCCACCACGGCAAGCCGGGTCAACGACCCCGACAATCCGTTTTTCACCATGTTTCAAAGCTACAGCTACGACCCGGCGGACCCCGACGCCTCCCTGGTCTCCAACGCCTCCTACCAGACCAGCATTGAGGTTTACGATTCGGAAGGCCAGGCACATGATTTGACGATCACCTACAGCAAGGCCCTGACGGACAGCGGCAAGGAATACTGGGAATACATGGTGTCCATGGATCCTGCGGAGGATGGCCGGGCCATCACCGCAGGAACGTCCAAGGCCGGGGTGCTCATGATCGGCACACTGACCTTCAACGACGACGGCACCATGGATAACATGACCGCCTTCACCCTCTCGGAAACCGCATCCAACGCCGCGTCCCTCGGGAGCTGGGTGCCGGCGGACCTCACGGCCGGAGGCCTGCCGCAGTTTTCAGCCACGTTTTTGGACGCCTCGGGCGGCGGAGCCCTGGCGCCGGTCACCATGTCCACCAATCTGGGCATCAGCTCCGCCAACGGATGGGGCACCGCCATGCCTGCAACCGCCGCCGGCATGGGCACCAACACGGCCAACACCCTGGGGATCAATTCCGCCGACGTCACCCTGGCCTACAACGCCACCACGAACTACGCCACGACATCCTATACCCTGACCAACACCCAAAACGGGTACGGCGAGGGGTATCTGATCGATGTTTCCGTGGATGGGAGCGGGGTTGTGACCGGAAGCTTCAGCAACGGCCAGGATGTCGGACTCTATGTCGTGGCCCTGGCGGATTTCGTCAACGCCGACGGGCTACGGCGGGAAGGCAACAACCTGTTTTCCGCGACGCCGGATGCCGGGGCCAAGATCGAGGGAGCTCCCGGAACGGGCATCTTCGACGAGGTCGCCGGATACACCCTTGAATCATCCAACGTGGACATGGCCACGGAAATGGTCATGCTCATCACCGGGCAGCGGGCGCTGCAGTCCAACACCAAGGTGGTCACCACGGCGGACGAGATGATGAAGAAGGCCCTGGAGATCAAGCGCTGATGCCGGGGTTCGGAAATCAGTTCATGAATGTATCACGATACATATATTGAAACGAGCCTGATTGAGGCACACGGCCGCTTCACACGACGGAGGAGAGGGGTTCCGCTAGCGGCCGCCGTACTGCTTGCGCCACTCATCTAGAAACAATAGAGCCGTTTCAAGCTCTGTCAATTGCCCCTGCCTGGAACGCACGGCCGTGACCACGTCGGCAAATCCCGCGTCTCCTGGAAGGCTCAGTTCACCAAGAAGCCCGGACAGTTCCCCCCGAAGCCCCTCGGGCAGATCCGTCATGCCCGCCTCGCGCCGGGCGGTCTTTCCGAAGCCGGGCCGTTTGTCGGCCACGAAATCCAGAAGCGACCGCATCCGGGCGGCATAGGTATGGTCCGACAGGGCCCGGGTCCGGGCCCGTCCAGCCATGGCCCGGCGTTCATCGGGACGCGCCAGATAATGCGCCGCCTGCTCCTTGAGGCCCGGCATATCGGTGAACACCGCCATCTCATCCGGGGCGAACAGCTCGGGCAGGAGTTCGCGGCCGCTCACCAGTTGGAAGGCCCCGCACATGGCCAGCTCGAAGGTCCGGGGATTGACGAAGTCCCCGGCCGGCACCAGGGCGGCGGGGTCCAATCCCGAATGTAGGTTGAGATTGATCGTCGTGGCCCCGAAGACCTTGACGGATTCCTCCGTGCTCACCCGCCGTCCGCCGAACTGGATGCGGGGCGCCAGGACGACCTCGCCGTCCCAGTCGCTGCCCCATATCTTGAGGTCGAACTCGAAAAGCTCCCGGAAGGCCATCCGCCGATTGGGGTAGCCCGCGCCCACGAAGGACAGGTCCGAGCCGTACAGGCGGCGTTCGGCCGGGGTCAGGTCCAGGGGACGGTGGATGTCGGGGTCGGCGGCCATGGGCAGATACAGGACGTTTTCCACGCCGAGCCCATGCAGGCGGGAAACGAAGGGTTCCTTCTGGATGACCGCGAAAAAATCGTAATAGGGAGCGAAGGCCTGCCAGTACGTGAAGACCTGATGATCCTCCACGAACCACATGGCCGTGGCCACGCCGTCGCGGCGCAGGCGTTTGAGGGCCTGGCGGGTCAACGGGGCCTGGGCCATGGCCAGGACCATATCCGGTTCGAAGGTCTCGACCTTGGCCAGAAGGGCCTGGGACACGGTCTGCAAAAAGGCGTGCTCTAGATAGTCCATCCGCTCCGCGGTCACCCGCAGATTTTGTATGGCCGTAAAGGCCCCGTAAAAATCCGGGGCCTCGAAGGTCTCCACCAAATGCCCCAGCCCGGCCAGGGCCTTTGCGCAATACCGGCCCACGGGAAGCGACCCGCCGTACATGGGCAGAACCACCAGGATGCGGGCCAGGCAGCGTTCATTCATGTCGTTTCCATTTCCTGCGGGTTGCCGCCGAACCGGGAAAAGCGGTCCAGCATCCAGTCCGTTTCCAGATACAACCGCTGGCCGAGGGCCTGAGCCGATGCCGCGCCGCCCCGGCCGATGCCCAGGTGTTCGGCCACGAAGGCCCGGAAGGCCGTCCGGGCCGGTTCCGTGGAATCCTCGCCGGCAAAGGGACGGCAGACCACGCCGAGGGCGTCGGTTTCGGTGCGAAACCCCACCAGGCCAGCCGGGAGTACGGCCTTGCCCGATCCGGCCGCCAGCCGGATCATGGCCGGATCCGCAAAGGGCGTCAGGCAGGCCATGCCCTGGGCGCATGGGGCCGATTCCAGGCAGGGGGCGCACGGGGTCACGGCCTGCCAGACCGTATGGCCTTCGCCGTATGGACCGGTCTCGTGGCACCAGGCCGAGGACAAAAAAAAGGCCGTCACGGGCGTGCCCAGGTGGGCGGCCAGGTGCATGGCCCCGGTGTCCGGGGTGAAGAGTTCGTCGAGGGCGGCAATTTCCCGCATCAGCCCCGCCATGTCGGTTTTCCCGACCAGATCGGCCACATTTTTCCCGGCGGCGGGAGGCAGGCGGCGGATAAATTCCCGGGCGGCCGAAGCCTGGGATGCCAGCCCCAAAAGCACGAGGCGCTTTGCGGCATGCCGCGAGGCGGCAACCGCCGCCAGCGGGGCCATGACCTCTGGCGGCAGGGAACGCCTGGCCTCACGCCCGGCCAGGACCACACCCAGGCCGCCGCCCTTGGGCGCGGCCGGAGGATTGACCACGCCGGGCGGAACGCGGCGCGGGGCGAAGGCGGCCCAGAAGTCCGCCAGGTTGATGCCCGCCTCCCGGCGCATGGCCGCGAACCGGAAGGCCAGGGCGGGCCAGGGGTCTTTTTGCGGCTGCCCGTTGATCTGGAAATGTCCGCGCACGGTTTCCGGGGGAAAAAGGGTCGAGACGGCCCGGGCCAGGCCGGAATGGTTGAGCAGGTAGACGCGGGTGAACCCCAAGCCGGACAGCTCGGCAAAAACCGTCCGGTTGGCGAACACGCGGGACAGGGCGGCCGGATCGTCCGCCCCGCCGGGAGCGGCCGGGCCGTGGGCGCACAGGCCGTGGCAGACGACGCCGGGGAAGAGCCTCCGGGCCAAGGAGACCAGCGAGGCGTCCGTGAGCAGATGGACCTCGGGGATTGCGCCGCCGGGGTCCGGGAGGGCCACGGACAACAGCAGACGCTTGGTCTGGATCAGATCCCCCAGCCGGGCCAGTTGGACGACGAGCACTCGTTTCATACGTGAAGCCTTCGAAAGGCTTGATGATTTCTATCCGGATTTTTTTGCGAAAGAAAGCTGTTTTCCCATCCGCCGGTCATCTGATATGCATTGGCCCCATGCGGTACTATCCCATTTTCCTCAATCTCGCCCGGAAAAAATGTCTGGTGGTGGGCGCGGGCCAGGTGGGCCGGCGCAAGATCGCCACCCTGGCCTCCTGCGGGGCCCACGAAGTTCTGGTTCTGGACGTGGCTCCCCTGTCGCCTTCGGGCGCGGCCATCCTGGACCATGCTTGCGTCCGCTTCGAACAGCGCCCTTTTGCCCCGGACGACCTGGATGGCCGGTTCCTGGTCATCGCCTCCACCAGCGACGAGGAACTCAACTGGCGCATCAGCCGCCTGTGCGAGGAACGCGGCATCCCCTGCAACATCGTGGACCAGCCGGAAAAATGCAGTTTCATCGTGCCCGCCCTTTTTACCCAGGGCGACCTGACCCTGGCCGTCTCCACCGGCGGCAGTTCCCCGGCCCTGGCCCGCAAGATACGCCGCGACCTGGGCGACTTCTTCGGAACCCAGTACGGGGGCTTCCTGACGCTCATGGGCCGGCTGCGGCCCCTGGTCCTGGGGCTCGGGCAGGGAACGGACCACAACTCCGAGCTTTTCCGGGCCATCGTGGATTCGCCGCTGCTCGACGCCATCAAGGGCCGCGACATTCCCACGGCCCTGTCCATCCTGCGCTCGATCCTTCCCGAGTCGCTGCACGGCCAAATCGAAGCGATGGTCATGGGGGTGATGCACGATGACGCCGGATAATCTCCTGTTTCTGTCGGTGATCTGCCTGTATCTCTCGGGGACGGTCCTGTATCTGCTCGGCGTGTTGTGGCATGCCCGCACCCTGCGCCGGGTAAGCTACATCGCGGCCATTGCGGGATTCATCCTGCACTCGGCCTGCCTGGGACTTTCGCTTCGCGAAGAGGCCGGGACCGCGCTGTTGCGCGGCGAGTTCTATTTCAGCCTCTTGGCCTGGAGCCTGCTTTTGATCTTTTTCTTTTTGTGGTGGCGGCTGCGCATGGATTTTCTGGGCCTTCTGGCCTCGCCTTTTGCGCTGATCCTCTTTCTTTCCTCCCAGGCCGTCGGAGGGGCGCGCCAGCTCCCGGAGACGCTCGCGGGGCTTTTTTTCGGCCTGCACATCGGGTCGCTCTTTTTGTCCATCAGCCTCCTGGCCATGGCCTGCGGCACCGGGGCGGGCTACCTGTTCTTGGAACGCAAGATCAAGACCAAGGAGAAACTGTCGGGATTCGCCCGGGCCCTGCCGTCCCTGTCCACCTTCGACCGGGCCAACCAGTGGGCGGTCACCGGAGGCTTTCCCCTGTACACCATCGGCCTCGTGTCGGGCTTTTTGTGGGCCAAGCTCACCTGGCAGCGGATATTTTCCTGGGATCCCAAGGAAGTGGTGGCCATTTTCATCTGGCTCCTCTTCGCCTTCCTGTTCCACCAGCGCCTGTTCATGGGCTGGCGCGGACGCAAGACCGCCTGGCTGGCCATCTGGGTCTTCTCCTTGAGTATCGTGTCCATGCTGGTGATCAACTTTTTCATGCCCACCCACCACAGCTTCGCGTCCTAACCCATGCAATACACTATTCATTTGTTTGGCTTGAACCACAAGACGGCGGACGTGGAGGTGCGCGAGGCCTTTGCCCTGGCCGACGGCGGCGTATTGGAGCGAGCCCTGGTCTCCCGGGAAAGCCCCATCCGTGAGGCCCTGGTCCTGTCCACCTGCAACCGGGTGGAGATCCTGGTATCCGGAACCCCTGCGGCCGAGGTGGCCTCCCTGGTGCTGTCGCGCTGGGCCGGGCACTGCAACCGGGATGCGGCCCGGCTTTCCCCGCACATCTACGCCCACTCCGGAACCGAGGCCGTGGAGCATGTCTTCCGGGTGGCCTCGGGCCTGGACTCCATGGTCCTCGGCGAGCCGCAGATTCTGGGCCAGATGAAGGACGCCTACCGCCGGGCCGTGGGCAACGGGGCCACGGGGGTGATCCTCAACCGGCTTCTGCACAAGGCCTTTTCCACGGCCAAAAAAGTCCGCACGGCAACGGGCATCGGCGCCAGCGCCGTCTCCATCAGCTACGCCGCCGTGGAACTGGCCAAACGCATCTTCGGGGAAACGGCCGGGAAAAAGGCCATGCTCATCGGCGCTGGGGAAATGGCCGAACTGGCCGCCACCCACCTGCTGACCTCGGGCATCTCCCACCTCTACGTGGCCAACCGGACCTTCTCCCGGGCCGAGGAACTGGCCGAACGCTTCCACGGCACGGCCATTCCCTTCGAGAATCTGGCCGAACATCTGCCCGAGGCGGACATCGTCATCAGTTCCACCGGCGCACCCCAGGCCATCATCCGGGCCAGGGACATCAAGGACGTGCTTAAAAAACGGCGGCAGCGGCCCATGTTCTTCATCGACATCGCCGTACCCCGGGATATCGACCCCGACGTCAACAGCCTGGACAACGTCTACCTCTACGACATCGACGACCTGCGCGAGGTGGTGGAGGAGAATCTGGCCCAACGCAAGGAAGAGGCCGCCCGGGCCGGGGAGATCGTGCGGGAGCAGGTGGAAAGCTTTTCCCACTGGCTCAAGGCCCTTGACCTGAGCCCCACGATCGTGGATGTTTTGCGCTATGGAGAAGACATCGCCAAAAAGGAATTGTGCAAGACCCTGCGCCGCCTGGGCCCGGACGTACCGCCCGAGACGGCCAAGGCCCTGGAACGGCTGGCGCTGTCCATAAGCCACAAGATTCTCCACGAACCCATTGTGTTTCTCAAGCGCCGCTCCAGGGAAAACGCCGGGGAACGCTTTTTGGATCTGATCCGCAGGGTGTTCGACCTGGACAGGGAATCCGTTCCCGAAGACGCCCATGGGCGCGGCGGAGACGAATCCGCGTGCGACTGTGAAGACGAAATATCAAACAAAGCGAGTGCCTCATGCGTTCCTACCTCATCGAGGAACTGACCGAAGACGATATGCAGAGCATCAAGGCCAGGCTTTCAGAGAAAGGCTTCAAAGGATCCCTGGACAACATCTACTTCATCCCCTTCCCCCAGGAGATGCTCAACGACGAACAGGCCGAGCATGCGGCCGAATGCGGTCCCTATGTTCTGGTTCTGGAGACGGGGCAGGACTCCGTCAAGATGGAGCTTCTGGTTCGCGGCAAGGGGCGCCTGCGGTGTTCCTGCATCAGCTATTGCACCCCTGAGCAGCGCAACCAGATGATCGATTTCCTGGACAATTTCATCCGCGAACTGGACATCCCGGTGTGAGCCGCCCCGGCAATCCCGGGGATTGGGAATCCGGGACATGACCCCCACCCTGTCCGCGCCGCTTCCGGCCAGGCTCGGCGACCTCTCCCCGGCCAGGGCCCGGCTGTGTCTCACCGTCCGCGCCTTTCTCCTGGAAACGGTCCCCGAAATTTCCGGCGGACATGTGGTGGTCGGGGTTTCGGGGGGGCCGGACTCCACCGCCCTCCTGGCCATCCTGCGCCTCCTGGCCCCAGGTCTTGGCCTGACCTTGACCGTGGCTCATCTGGACCATGGCTTGCGGCCGGAATCGGCGGACGAGGCCGCGGCCGTGACCGCCCTGTGCCGCAAACTGGGACTGACCTGCCAGACCGCCAAGGCCGCCCTCCCCCGGCCCGGCTCCCCGGGGCTTGAGGCCGCCTCCCGAAAGGCCCGGTACGCCTTTTTCGAAAAGGTCCGCGCCCAGGCCGGAGCCGGATTCATCGCCGTGGGGCACACCCAAAACGACCTGGCCGAGGACATGCTCCTGCGGCTCGTGCGCGGCTGCGGCTGGCCTGCCCTGGGCGGCATGGCCGCCTTCGATCCGCGCCGGCGGCTGGTGCGGCCGCTTTTGCTCACGCCCCGGGCGCGTCTGACCGGCTTTCTGGCCGAAATCGGGATCACGGCCGCCGACGACCCCAGCAATGCCGATCCCGCCTATCGCCGCAACCGCATCCGTCACAACGTCTTGCCCCTCCTTTTGGCCGAAAACCCGGGATTTCTTGATGTGGCGGCAAGGCTGTGGCGGCAGGCCGACCTGGACCGGCAGGCCTTCGCCGCCGATCCCGTCCTGAATACCGGGCCGCGAAACGCCGCAAACGGGGATATCCTGGTTTCCCGGAAGGTGCTGGCCGGGCTGACCACGGCCCGGCGTATCCGGCTCTTCAAGGCGGTCCTGGACCGGCTCGGCCCGGGAGAGTCCCTCACGGACACCCTTTTCCGGCTGGACCGGGCCGTTGCGGCCGGGCGGGGAGGCGCGACGTTTCAATTTCCGGGAGGCAAGACCGCCAGGATTTTTGGTGCGAACCTGCGCTTTCGCGGCCGGGGCGCATTGACAGATAGTGACGCTGGAGATAGAAAGAGAGATTGTGAAATTTTAAACGAGGAGGCCTCGCCCGTGAATATCCTGATTTTCGGACCCAATGGCAGCGGCAAGGGAACCCAGGGTTCCCTGGTGAAGAAGAAATACAACCAGGCCCACATCGAATCCGGCGCGATCTTCCGCGAGCACATCGGCGGTGGCACGGAACTGGGCAAGAAGGCCAAGGAATACATCGACAAGGGCGAACTCGTGCCGGACGATATCACCATTCCCATGATCCTGTCCACGTTGAAAGACAAGGGCAAGGACGGATGGCTGCTGGACGGCTTTCCGCGCAACATCGTCCAGGCCCAGAAGCTGTGGGAGGCCCTGCAGGCCGCCGGGATGAAGCTCGACTACGTCATCGAGATCCTCCTGCCCCGCCAGATCGCCAAGGACCGCATCATGGGCCGCCGCCTGTGCGCCAACGACGCCAACCACCCCAACAACATCTTCATCGACGCCATCAAGCCCAAGGGCGACGAGTGCCGGGTGTGTGGCGGTGCGCTCAAGACCCGCTCCGACGACCAGGACGAGGACGCCATCAACAAGCGCCACGACATCTACTACGACACCACGACCGGCACCCTGGCCGCCGCCTACTTCTACAAGGATCTGGCCGCCAAGGGCCAGACCAAATACATCGAACTCAACGGCGAAGGCAGCATCGACTCCATCAAGGAGACCCTGCTGGCCAAGCTGTCCTAAGACGCAGACATTCTTTGGTGCAAAAGGCCCCGGCGAATCGCCGGGGCCTTTCGTTTTTTTCAGGCCCCTTTCGGTCACAACCGGAAAGGGTCCGTCATGTTTCGATGTCCGATGCGGGCGCGTGCCTCGTGATTCCGGGACGAAGGTACAACCGCCGGCCTCCCCGGCGCACGGCAAGACGGCGAGGGGACGTGCGGCCTCCCGGAAATCGCCATCCCCGGACGCGCCGTCCCTTTCGCCCCGGGTCACGGGGTCAGCAGGTCGAGGAGCGAGGTGTGCAGACGGCCGTTGCTGGCCAGGATGGTCGGAGCGCCGAGGCCGTAGGGGGCGCTTGGAAGATACTGGGTGACGCATCCCCCGGCCTCGGTCACCAGGAGCCATCCGGCGGCCGTATCCCAGGGATTGAGGGCTCTTTCGTAGAAGGCGTCGAAACGCCCGTCGGCGGTATAGGCCAGATCCAGGGCGGCGGAACCGGGACGGCGCACGCCCTGGGTGGCGGCCAGCACCCGTTGCAGTTCTCCCAGGATATCGGCCATGTGGGTTTCGATGGCGTAGGGAAACCCCGTGGCCAGCAAGGCGTCGGCCAGGTGCGCCGTGTCGGAGACGCGCATGGGGCGGCCGTTGCACGTGGCCCCGCCGCCGGTTGCGGCCAGGAAGGTTTCCCCCAGCATGGGGGCGTGGACGATGCCCAGGGACACCCGGTCCCCGTCCCACAGAGCCACGGAGATGCACACGAAGGGGAAGCCGTGGGCATAGTTGGTGGTGCCGTCGATGGGATCGATGATCCAGGTGCGGGGACCGGGGACGGTCGTTGCCGCGGATTCCTCGGCCAGGAAGCGGCTGTCCGGCAGCAGGCGGCCGAGTTCCTCCACAAGGAACCGTTCCACGGCCGTATCGGTCTGGGTGACCAGGTCGATGCGGCCTTTTTTGCGGATGGTTTTTTCCCGGCTCCACTGGTCGCGGATGATGTCGCCAGCGCGTTGGATGACGGCGGCGGCCCGGGCGAGAAGATCCTGCATGAGAGAGCGGCTAGTTGATGAACACGTTGGCGAAGCGCTCCCGGTCGTCCAGGGTCTTGCCCGTGCCGCGCACCACGGTGGTCAGGGGATCGTCGTCCACGAAGACGCTCAAGTTGGTTTCCTGCACGATAAGCCGGTCCAGCCCCTTGAGCAGGGCGCCACCGCCGGCCAGGAGCAGGCCGTTTCGGGCGATGTCGCCCACCAGTTCGGGCGGGGTCTTTTCCAGGGCCTTGAGCACGGCGGCCACGATGATGTTCACCGGGTCCTTGATGGCCTCGCGTATGTGGCCGTCGGTGATGGTGACATTTTGCGGGGTGCCGTCGATGAGGCTTTTTCCGGAAATCTCCATGCTTTTGGGCTCGGGCAGGGGCATGGCCGAGCCGATGGCGATTTTGATCTCCTCGGCCAAGTTCTCGCCGATGAGCACCTGGAACTGGTCCTGGACATAACGCTGGATGGTTTCGTTCATCTCGTCCCCGGCCACGCGCACGGATTCGGCATAGGCGATGGTGGAGAGCGAGATGACGGCCACCTCGGTGGTGCCGCCGCCGATGTCCACCACCATGTTCCCGGATGGGCGTTCGATGGGCAGCCCGGCACCGATGGCGGCGGCCATGGGCTCCTCCACCAGGCGCACGTCCCGGGCCCCGGCCAGTTGGGCCGACTCGATGACGGCGCGCTTCTCCACCTGGGTGATGCCCGTGGGCACGCAGATGACGATTTTCGGTTTGGCGAAACGGAAGCCGTGGATCACCTTGCGGATGAAAAAGGCGATCATGGCCCGGGTGACCTCGAAATCGGCGATGACCCCGTCCTTCATGGGCCGGATGGCCCGGATACGGTCCGGGGTACGTCCCAGAAACTCCTTGGCCTCGGTGCCCACGGCCATGAGCCCGTTGGTGCGGTTGTCGATGGCCACCACCGAAGGCTCGTTGAGGACGATGCCCTGACTTTGCACATACAGGAGGGTGTTGGCCGTGCCCAGATCCATGGCCAGATCCTTGCCGAGGAAATTGAACATCCGGGAAAACAAGCTGCGCATGGTGCCTACCGATTGTCCGGCTCTGGCCGGTGGTGGTTTCAAGAAAAAGCGGCGTGAATCCATGCCGGAAAAACAACCCGGCCGTTGCGCACCGGCGCATGACGCCGCCGGGCCGGAAATCCGGTCGGACGCATGTTAGGGTTCCTCGGGGAAAAAGTCTATGACGCGCCGTGGGAAAGACGACTTTTCAGGTGCAGATTCTCAAGAAAAAGGACCAGATACTCCGAGGCCATACGGGCGAATTCCTTGGCGTCCCGGCCAAAGCCCAGGGGCCGTTCATCCGCCAGGACCAGGACGGCCCGGGTGCGCCGGGCAAAGGCCAGGGGCAGGCAGATCACGCTGCGAAATTCCGTGGCCGGAACGTCCTTGCCGAATAGCGGCGCCGGAGCGGCTGCGGTCTCCCCATCGCCCAGGAAGGCCGGGGAATTGTTCTTGAACACCCAGCCGATGAGGCCCTGGCCCATGGTGAATTTCTTGGGCGCGTCCAGGGGATGTTCGAAGACTCCTCGGCTCGGACCCTCGAGGTAATACCCCTGGCCGGATTCGTCCCGCACGGCCAGAAAGCAGGCCGAAAACCCCGTGGCTTCGGAGAGGGTGGCCAATAGCGCCATCTGGAAGGCGGGCCAGGTGGGATGGGAGCGGCGCAGTCCGCTTATGGTGGTCAGGGCACGATAATACCGGGCATCGCGGGCGTCGTCGGCCCGCTGGCGCTCGGCCAGGACATGGCCGGCGGCGATTTCCGCAAACTGCCCCAGGATCTTCTGATCCTTTTCCCCGAAGGTGAAGGTCTTGCGGCTGTCCAGGCAGACGGCCCCACCGCACTGGGGGACCGGGCAGCCCATGAAGGCCCGGATGCGGGCCTCGTCCTTCTGGTCGTAATACCCTAAAAAGCCCCGCTTCTGGTCGAAATTTCCTACCAGCAGCGGCTTTTGGTTGCGAATGATCCATCCGGCCAGGCCCATGCCCGGGGAGATGACCACATCGGCCAAAACGTCGTCGCCCAGGCTGTAATGGGCCGCCACCCGGCAGTCCTCGGAGTCCGGATCGGGCAGGAAAAGCACGGCCGAATAGGCGTCGAAAACATTCAAGGCCAGGGCCATCAGCTTATGGTAAAACGTGGTGTCGGCCATGGGAACCCATGATCCGGAAAACGCATCCGGCGCGTTCCCCGGGCAAAGAAAAGCTTTATTTTTTTCGGTCTATGCCGTATGTGCAGGGATTCCACACATGGACGACCGGGCATTCGTCACGCCGTCTTCTTCATTGAATACCCCACTTCCAGGTGAATGGAAAGCGGCGCGGCCCCTGTCCCAGCCCAACAGACACCACGAGGAGCGACCACCGGACCATGGCCTTCACCTGGGAAAAAGCCTTCAACCGCGTGCGCGAATTCCGGTTCGCCATTTCTCCGGAAAAAGCGTCGCCCACGGAGATCGCCCGGCTCCAGAGCATTCCGGATCTCAAACGGTTCCTTGATCTGGTGCACATCAAGCACTGCCTGCTGAAACCGTATTTCGAACTCCCCCACTATCCCCTGGTGGAGCCTCGGGAACTCCTGCCCTCCTTCGAGGGCGACCTCTATGAATATAAAGATCTGCCCGGGTTCTCCATGGTGGCCCTGGCCAGGCCGTTGCGCTATTTTCAGGAAATCTTCCAATACGACATCCTGCATTGCCTGCACGACTACAACGCCGAGGAATACCGGGAGCAGTGCCCCCTTGAGCATTCCATATTCACCCAGAACATCCGCACCTTCTGCTCAAGGCTCCCCAAAATGGCTCAGGATGCCTTCCGAATCGACTTTTCCGACCGCGACGTGACCAGCCTGGAGAACTATCCGTCCCTGTTGCCCACCATCCTGCAGATGGACCGGGCCCATGTTTTTTCCCAGGACAGCCACTCCGATTTCTATCTTTCCGGAGTCTATTGCTCCTTCCCGTCCTATCTGGATACGGAACTCAAACGCTTCGGCCTCAACATCCGCAAGTTTTCCGTAAGTGACGACCGCAAATACGAGCGCAACCGGAATTTCGTCTACCAGTTCCTCATGGAGCTCTACGGTTTTCCCATCGTGTCCGAACGGCGCACCTCCTCGGCCCTCTTCGCCAGACGCCTGTTCCGCATGGGCGAACAGTTCATGGTCCGGGTTCTGGGGCAGACTGACCGCTGCATCACCAGCCTGTCGTCGCATCCCGAGGCCAAATACTATCCCCGGGTGGAAAAAATCGCCCTGGTCTCCGTGGACAGCCTGCACAAGGATCTGGTGGCCGTCCTCGACGAGGGCGGTTATTTCGTGGACAAGAAACGCCGCGTGGTCATCCTGCGGGTCACTTACCGCCAGCACAAGTACGACCCTAACAACGTCCGCCAGGATCGCGCCCTGTCCGTGGCCGCCCAGGAGATCATCCACCCCCTGACCGCCAAGCCCCTGACCCGGGTGAACATCATCAAGGACATCTATACCATGTTCCTGCGCTTAAACGACATCGTGCGCGGGGAATACAACGGCCGGGTCATCTACAAGCGAAACGAGGTGGTGGAAAACACCGACACCCATGAGAAGCGTCTGAAATGCCTGTATTTCTGGCTCGGGAAGCACCAGAGGCGGATCATCGGCTATTCCGACGAATTCTATTCCAACGTCGTCAAGGTACTGGACAACTATCTTCTCAATGCAGACCACTACGACGACTTCGACGCCATGCGCGACCTCTATCAGGAGGTCTGGAGCCGCTACAGCTATATCCAGCAGGCCCGCAAGGTCAAAGACCTGGAAGACCTCCAGGATCGTCACTACAAGGGGCAACGCATCTCCTATCTTAAGATGCTGACCATCTATGTTGAAATCATGAACGATCTGAAATTCGAAATTGTCAACTATTTCGAAACGCTTGTCGAAAAAGTGCTGTATATCGGAGAAAAAGTCTTGAGCGATTCCTACCTCGCCGCCAACTACATCAGGCCCCGGGAGGAAAAGCTCTCCGAATACGGACTGTCCGTGAAAAAGACCTACGGACGGCTGGTCGCCCTCCTGGACGAATTCAAGTCCATCCGCAAGGCCAAGAAGGAACAGGGCCTGACCCTCCCGCTCACCGCCGATCCCATGTGACCGGCCGCCAACCCCTATACTTTGGAGGAGCATCGTGGAAAATCTGTCCACCACGCCGTTGACCGCACATCACCAGAGCCTGGGCGCCAAGATCGTTCCCTTTGCCGGGTTCGCCATGCCGGTGCAATACACGTCCATCCTGGCCGAACACGCCCATACCCGAACCCAGGCCGCCATCTTCGACATCTGCCACATGGGCGAGTTCACGGTGCAGGGGCCGGGCGCGGCCCAGGCCCTCAACCGCTGCGTCACCCAGGACGTGGAAACCCTCGGCATCAACAAGTGCCGCTACGGGTTTCTCTTAAACGACGCAGGCGGCATCATCGACGACCTCATCGTCTACCGCCTGGAGGACGAGCGGTTCATGATCGTGGTCAACGCCTCGCGCATCGCTCCCGATTTCGCCCGGCTGCGCTCGCTTTTGCCCGAAGGGATCCTGCTTGAGGACATCTCGGCCCAGACCGCCAAGATCGACCTCCAGGGGCCGCAATCCGCCGCGGTGCTGGCACGGCTTTTGCCCGGCGACTGGACGCAGCTCAAATATTTCAACTGCGTCTGGGTCACCTTCGAGAATCTGCCGCTTTTGGTCAGCCGCACCGGCTACACCGGCGAACTCGGCTACGAGTTCTTCCTCCCGGCCTACAAGGCCCTGGCCCTGTGGGAAAAGCTTCTGGCCGATCCCGCCGTCAAGCCCGCCGGACTCGGAGCCCGGGACACCCTGCGCCTGGAGATGGGCTATCCCCTCTACGGCCAGGATCTGGACGAGGAGCACACCCCTTCCGAGGCCGGATACGGCGGCCTCATCAAGCCCGGGGCCTTCATGGGCAGCGCCGGGGCCGGACTCGTCCGGGAACGCCTCATCGCCCTGGCCATCCCCGGGCGGCGAAGCGCCAGGCACCACGATCCCGTCCTGTGCGACGGCGCCGAGGTGGGACGCGTCACCAGCGGCTCGTTCTCCCCCAGCCTCGGGCACGGCATCGCCCTGGCCTATGTGGCCGTCGACGACGCCGAAGCAACCGGCTTCACCATCAAGGCCGCCAAGACCGAACTCGCCGCCACCCGGACGGAACTGCCCTTTTATAAAGAGGGGACGGCCCGGATGAAGCTGTCCTAGGACATCGCGAGAAGACCTCCGGTGGCCGGGGGGGAAACCTTTTCAAAAAGGTTTCCCCCCCGGCCCCCCCGGCCCCCCCGGCCAAAACTTGTGTCTGGGGGATGCGGCGGCATGCGAACATCCTGTCTCCGGAAAGGCGGGAAAAGGAAACACGACGGGACATGGGCCGATTGGACGCCTTTTACCTGGAGCCCGAAAAGTGGCGGGAGCCCTACCTGCTGACCGGCGGCGAGGCCGCGCACCTGGTCCGGGTGCTGCGCAAGAAGCCGGGCGAGACGGTGCGCCTGTTCGACGGCTTGGGGCGGGAAGGCGTGTTTCGCATTACAGATGCCAAAAAAGATAAAGTCATACTTGAACTTCTGGAGACTGGGCAGGAGCCCGAACCCGTGGTCCAGGTCTGGCTGGCCGTGGGGTTCGCCAAATCGGCCAGGCGCGGCGCTTTCCTGGAAAAAGCCGTGGAGCTTGGGGCCGCCGGGATCGTCTTTTGGCAGGCGGCCCGCAGCCAGGGCGTCATGCCTGATGCGGTCAAGGAGTCCTGGCGCGACCAGATGCTTGCCGCCGCCAAGCAGTGCGGCGCGGCCCGGCTGCCCGGGATAATGTGCGTTCCCGGAGGGGCGGCCGGGGTGGCGGCCCTGGGCCCGGACTTCGCCCGCCGCTTCGTCCTGTGGGAAGACGCCGATGCACACGCCCTTCCGACAGTTGGCGACATGGCCGACCCCGGCCGGGTGCTGGCCGTGATCGGTCCCGAAGGGGGACTGACCGGGGCCGAGGCCGACCTCTTTCGTGAATCCGGTTTTTGCGCCATAAGCCTGGGCAGGCGGATCCTGCGTTTCGAGACGGCGGCCCTGGCCGTGCTGTCCCTGTCCCTGTTGCGCCCCGGCGGGAGATGACCATGTCCGACAAGACCCCCCTGGCCGAGCGCATCCGGCCCTCCACCCTGGACGACTTCGTGGGCCAGGGGCATCTGTTGTCCCGGGCCAAGACGCTCTTGCAGTCCAAACGCCTGCCGAGCCTTCTGCTCTACGGCCCGCCCGGGTGCGGCAAATCCACCCTGGCCATGGTCCTGGCCAAGTCCAAGGGACTGCCCTTTTTGCGGGTCAGCGCCCCCGAGGCCGGCCTTGCCGCCCTGCGCGCCCAGTTGCCCGGCCACGACATCCTCATCCTCGACGAGCTGCACCGCTTTTCCAAGGCCCAGCAGGATTTCTTCCTGCCCCTTCTGGAATCCGGCGAGATCGTGCTCTTGGCCACCACCACGGAGAACCCGTCCTTTTCCGTGACCCGGCAGCTGTTGTCCCGGATGCATGTGCTTCGCCTGCGTCCCCTGTCCCACGCCGAGCTTTTACGCATCGCCAAGCGCGGGGCCGGGGCCCTGTCCCTGGAATTGGCCCGGGAGAGCCTGGAACTGATGGCCAACATGGCCATGGGCGACGGCCGCACCCTGCTCAACCTCCTGGAATACACCGCCGAACTGACCCCGGAAAACCAGACCCCGGAGAACCTGCGCACCGCCCTGCCCGAGGCCCTCATGCGCGGCGACCGGGACGGCGACGCCCACTACGAGCTGGCCTCGGCCTTCATCAAGTCCATCCGGGGCAGCGACCCCGATGCCGCCCTGTACTATCTGGCCTGCATGCTCGAAGGCGGCGAGGATCCCCGCTTCATCTGCCGCCGCCTCATCCTGTCGGCGTCCGAGGACGTGGGCTTGGCCGAGCCCATGGCCCTGCCCATGGCCGTGTCCTGCGCCGAGGCCATCGACCGGGTGGGCATGCCCGAGGGGTTCATCCCCCTGGCCGAGACCGCCGTGTTCCTGGCCCTGGCCCCCAAAAGCAACTCCACCTACGCAGCCTATCTTTCGGCCAAAAAGGAGCTGGGCATCTCCGGCGTCAAGCCTGTCCCCCTGCATCTGCGCAATGCCGCAACCGCCCTACAAAAGCAGTGGGGCTTCGGCCAGGGCTACAAATATCCCCATTCCTATCCCGACGCCTGGGTGGACCAGGACTATCTTCCCGACGAACTGCGCGGCCGCCGTTTCTACCAGGCCAAGGACCAGGGCATGGAACCGCGGCTCGCGGCCCGGCTGGCCCGCTTGAGAAAAAAATAACCCTGCTTGCCCTTCCGGCCGGAAGGGTTTACCCCCGCCGCAACAGGCCGCAGCCCGGCACGGCTGCCGGAACTGTATGACGCCGCCTCCCCGGCAACGAGGGAAACGCCATGAGTTTTGCCGCCTTCGACGCTTTTTTTACCGGCGACGCCCGCCGCCACCTCCTGGCCGCCGTCGAGATGGCCCTGTCCGAGGACGGCCCGGACCTGACGTCCCTGGCCGTCTTTTCCTCGTCCGACGTCCTGCGCGCCCGCATCACGGCCAAGGAGGACACCCTGGTGGCGGGGCTGCCCGTCGTGCCCCTGACGCTCTCCGCCCTGGGGGCGCTGGCGGCCTGCGACCTGGAGTTCCCCGTTGACGAGGGCGCCCGCGCGGCAAAGGGCACGGTGGTCTGCCGCATGTCGGGACCGGCCGTGGCCCTGCTCAAGTCCGAACGGGTCATGCTCAACTTCATAAGCCACCTCTCGGGCATCGCCAACCTGACCGCGCGCTACGTCGCGGCCCTGGCCGGAACGGCCACCCGCCTCCTGGACACCCGCAAAACCCTGCCCGGGCTACGTTATCCCGAGAAATACGCCGTCACCGTGGGCGGCGGCACGAACCACCGCAAAAACCTGGCCGACATGCTCATGCTCAAGGACAACCATATCGACCGGGCCGGGGGCATCCCCCAGGCCATGGCCGCCTTGCGAAAAGCATACGAAAATGGTATGGAAAAAATGCCGCCGGTGGAGATCGAGTGCCGCAGCCTTGCGGAAGTGACCCAAGCCGTGGCCGAGCGGCCCGCCCGGATCATGTTCGACAACATGGACCCGCCCACCATGCGCCGGGCCAGGGCCCTGGTGCCGCCCGGCATCGAAACCGAGGCCAGCGGCGGCGTGGACCTGGACTCCATCGCGGCCGTGGCCGCATCGGGCGTGGATTTCGTGTCCGTGGGCCGCATCACCCATTCCGCTCCAGCAGCGGACTTCAGCATGCAAATCGAGAGCATCCCACAAGCATGAACAGCACATTGTCTTCCGTCATCGAGGACCACCGCCGCCGCCTGGGCGACCGGCTGGTCATCCTGGCCCACCACTACCAGCATGACAGCGTCGTCCGCCACGCCGACCATGTGGGTGATTCCCTGGAACTGTCGCGCAAGATCGCCGATCTCTCCGCCGAATACATCGTGTTCTGCGGGGTGTTTTTCATGGCCGAAACCGCCGCCATCCTGGCCGCGTCGGGCCAGAAGGTGTTCATCCCCGACAGCTCGGCCGCCTGCGTCATGTCCGACATGGCCCCGCATGGACTGGTCGAGGCCGTGACCGGGAGGCTCCAGGCCATGGGACGCGAGGCGACGCCCCTGACCTATGTCAATTCCTCGGCCCGGGTCAAAGCCGCGTGCGGCCGCCTGGGGGGATCGGTGTGCACCTCGGCCAACGCCGCCACCATGCTCTCCTGGGCCATGGAGAAAGGCCGGGGCGTGCTTTTTCTGCCCGATCGGATGCTCGGGGCCAACATCTGCGACCGGCAGGGCATCCCGTCGGAGAAACGGCACGTCCTTGACATCCGCCGCCACGGGGCGTTGATTGACCCCGAGGCCGCCCTGGCGGCCGAGGTTTTGCTGTGGCCTGGCCGATGCGTCATCCATGACCGGTTCACCGCCGAACACATCCGGGCCGTGCGCCAGGCCCATCCCGGCGCCCTGGTGGCCGTGCACCCCGAATGTCCGCCCGCGACCGTGGCCGCGGCAGACGCCGCAGGGAGCACGTCGTTTCTGATCCGGTTCGTTGAGGAAGCGCCGCAAGGGGCCACGATTTTTATCGGCACCGAGGAAAATCTGGTGCTGCGGCTGGCGAATCGCTATGCCGGACAAAAGACCGTCCGGCCGCTTCTGCACAGCCGGTGTTCGAACATGGCCAAAATCACCGAGGAAAAACTCGCGGCGCAACTGGCCGACATCGCATGGCAACCGCCGGTGATCGTTCCCGACGAGGTACGCGAACCGGCCAGGGCGGCCGTGACCCGAATGCTCGAGGTCTGCGCCAAACGGATGAATCCATGAGCTATTATCGCATCCACACCCAGGCCTTGGTGGTGGGGTCCGGGCTGGCCGGCTGCACAGCTGCCCTGACCCTGGCCGACAGCGGCCTGGACGTGCTGCTCCTGACCTCGGGGGAAACCCTCGACGACGGCAACAGCGCCCTGGCCCAGGGCGGCATCGTCTACCGGGGGCACGACGACCCGCCGAAACTCCTGGAGCGGGACATCCTGACCTGCGGCTGGCGGCACAACCACATGCGGGCCGTCAAATTCCTGGCCCGCAAAGGGCCGCAGGTGGTCAAGGAACTGCTCATCGACCGCCTGCACATCCCGTTCAACCGCAAATCGACCAACAACGGCTTCCACCTGACCAAGGAGGGCGGCCACAGCGTGGCCCGCATCCTCCATACCGCCGACCAGACGGGCAAGACCATCATGGCCGGGCTCATCGAGGCCGTGAACGCCAACCCCAAAATCACCGTGCTCACCCGGCGCACGGCCGTGGACCTTCTGACCACCCAGCACCACGCGGGACTCCTGGAATACAAATACCAGTTGGTGAACCAATGCCTGGGGGCCTACGTCTTCGACGAAACGGCCGGGGTGGTGGAGACCATCCTGGCGGACTTCACCGTGCTGGCCACGGGCGGCGTGGGCCGGGTCTTCCTGCACACCACCAATTCCCGGTCCTGCATCGGCTCGGCCCTGGCCATGGCCTACCGGGCCGGGGTGCGGACCATGAACCTGGAATACGTCCAGTTTCATCCCACCACGCTCATGCACCGGGCCGAGCGGCGGTTTCTGATCACCGAGGCCCTGCGCGGCGAGGGAGCCAAACTGATCAACGCCCAGGGCGAACCGTTCATGAAGCGCTACGACCCCCGGGCCGACTTGGCCCCGCGCGACATCGTCACCCGGGCCATCCTGGAGGAGATGCTCCGGACGGACGAGGACCGCGTCTATCTGGACGCGGCGAACCACATTAAGAATCTGCGCGAGTATTTTCCCAACATCTACGAAAAGTGCAAATCCATCGGCATCGACATCACCGTGCAGCCCATCCCCGTGGTCCCGGCGGCGCATTATTTCTGCGGCGGCATCCTCACCGACGTGCACGGGCGCACCAGTATGGAACGGCTCTATGCCGCCGGGGAATGCGCCTGCACGGGCCTGCACGGGGCCAACCGCATGGCCAGCACCTCACTTCTGGAATGCCTGCTGTGGGGGCATAGCGTGGGCCAGGATATCGGCCGCCGCTGCGCCAAGAACACGGCCATGGGCCGCAAGCTGGCCGACTGCATCCCGGATTGGGTGGGCGCGGGCCAAAACAAAAACGAAGACCCGGCCCTCATCGCCCAGGACTGGACCACCATCCGCAACACCATGTGGAACTACGTGGGCATCAACCGTTCCGCATCGCGGCTCATGCGGGCCTTCGAGGATCTGCGGGACATGAACAAGCATCTGCACGACTTCTACCGCGAAACGCCCTTGAGCAAACCCATCATCGACCTGTTCCACGGCTGCCAGGCGGCCTACCTCATCACCCTGGCGGCCATGCGCAACAAGAAGTCCCTGGGCTGCCACTACCGCGTGGACTGAGCCCCGGCCCCGCCGCGACCGCACATCCTCCCGCCCAGGCACGAAAAACGGCCGCCGGAAACGGCGGCCGTCATCATTTCACGGCGCGGCCCCAAGCACCGCATACCGGCTCGTCCTCAGTCCACAGGGGTCTTGATGGCGGGATCAAGGTTTTTGGCCTGGGCGAAATCGGCCCGGGCCCTGGTTTCGTCACCCAGGGCCAGCCAGACCCGCCCCCGGTTGTTCACGAACTCCGCATCGGCGGGCACAAGCTCCACGGCCACGTTGTAGTTGGCCAGGGCGCTGTCCAGATTGCCCTTGGCGAACCAGGCCGAGCCCCGGTTGTTGTAGGCGGAGGCGTCGGCGGCGTCCAGATCAATGGCCCGGGTATAGTCGGCGATGGCCTCGTCGTAGCGCCCCATGCCGAAAAGCAGGTTGCCGCGATTAAAGAGGATCACGGATTGCTCCAGCGCCAGGGCCAGGGCCTTGTCGTACTCCTTGAGGGCCTCGGCAGGCTTCCCCATGGACGCCAGGACATTGCCCCGGGCGGCGAGCAAAAGCCCCTTGGACACATCGCCGATCCCGGGGTCGTCCACGGCCCGGCCGTAGCATTCCAGGGCCAGGGGCAGATCGCCCTGCTCCTCGGCGGCCAGGGCCTGCCTGGCATCGTCGAATCCTGCCGCGCGGGCATCGCCCGCAAAGGAAAAGACAAGGGCCAGGATCGCCCAGACGCCCAAAAGGACTCCGGGATCACCGCCAGCCAGGGAGCAGCGCCGACGGCTGGTCATTGCGGATCATCCTTTTTGGTGAAGGCCGGTATTTCGAGTTCCTGGTCGATGCGGTCGGCATCGTCGGCGGAATAGCGAACGATGTTGCGCAGATGATAGAAGGCTGTTTCGTCCATGCTTTCAAAATCGATGGCCGTTCCCGCCTCCACGCTGCGCACGATCCGTGCGGCGATGCGGAAGCGGATATCCTTGGTCAACACGAAAAGGAGGACGCAGTCGGCCCCTGGCGTCAGCTTGGGATCGAATCTGCACAGTACGCCCTTCATGCTGATGTTCTGGGTATGCACAGGTATTTTCTCGTCACCAAGGATCACATAGGCGTCGAACTGGGCCTCAACCCTGCTGCGGCGTCGCTTGTTTTCGTCCATGGGATCTCCTCGCGGGATTGGCAAAGTGGCGGCCCCTGCGGTCGATGCCATTCGGGATACCGCACGGGCAGCGGTTCGCGGTGCATCCGGGCCGACGGTCATGGCGGCAATTCCGACTAAAAAATGAAAGAAACGCGAAGCCCGGCCGGTTGTCAACCGGAGGCATCGCCTGGCGAAAAGAAAAAACGCTGCCGGGCCATCCCTGATGCAGACGATGGCGGTCGGGATCATACGAATGAGGCGTCCGCACGCCATGACAGACGCAGTGCCGCAAAAATAGCTGCCGCCGGGATCACCGTCGCAGGGCCTTGCCGCGTAGCGGCAAACGCCGCAGGCACTACGTTTCGAGGACGTTCAGGCTGCGGGAGGTGCCGCATCCTCATGAAATGACGCGAGGACTCCCCCTGCGCCCGCATTGATGGAGAATCCGGCTATGCGTCCTCGTTTTCCGGCAGGATCATGACCACCACATCGTCGATCTCGGAGAGCTTGCGCATGGTCAGATGGTCCCTGCTCCCTCCGGAAAGGAACATGGTACCGCTGAAACGGTGGGTGAAATTCTCCTGCAACTCCTCGGGACGGACGTAGCGCAGCTTGCCCGCCGAAATCATGAGCATGTTGCCCTGCCCCTTAGGGTTGGGCACCAGGATGCACTTGCGCCCCTTGATGCGGCCTCCGCGGATGAGCCCGCGCACGGCCTGCAAGAGCTGCTCCTCGTCCACAGGCTTGGGCAGGACCACGTCGCCTCCGGCCTGGCTCCGGTAGGGATAGGCGGAAAGCACCACCACGGGGATGTTTTCGGTGACGGGATTTTCCCGAAGACGGCGAATGGCCTCGCTTCCCTCCATGCCCGGCATCATGAGGTCCATGACGATGCATCGGGGCAACATCTCCTCGGCCACCTGAAGCGCCGTCTGGCCGTCTCCGACGGTGACGATGCGAAATCCGTCGTCCCGGAAGAGCTGTTCCAGATAGTCGCGGATGCCCGGACTGTCGTCCACGGCCAGGATGAGCGGATCGGCCTCGTCCCCTCCGTCGGACGGCACTCCGTGAAGAATTGCCGCGTACCCGTCCCGCGCCGGCCGGGCGGCCGGCAGGCGGAACTTGAAGGCGCTGCCCCGGCCCGGTTCGGATTCGACCCAGATGCGCCCACCGTAGTGTTGGATAATCTCCTTGCAGATGGCCAGTCCAAGCCCTGTCCCTTCCGCGCCACCGTCCATACTGCGCTGCTCTATCTGCTGAAACTTGTCGAAAACCTTTTGCAGGGAGTGATGCGGAATGCCTTTTCCCGTGTCCTCGACTACAATCTCGACGAACTCGTCATCGATATTGGCCGCTGAAACCGTGACTGCCCCCTCGTCCGTGAATTTGGCCGCATTGGACAGCAGGTTGACCATCACCTGCAGCATCCTGTCCACGTCCACGAAGACCTGCGGCAGCCTTTCGGACACATGGGTCCGCAGTTCCACCCCGGGTTTGGCATCGAACTGCCCGCGCACGGCATGACAGGCATGGAGCACGAAATCGGTTACCGGAATGAGCTTGTCGCGCCACTCGACCCGTCCGGCCTCGATCTTGGTCAAATCCAGGAAATCGTTGATGAGCCGGGTCATGCGCTCCCCTTCCTGGGTCATGACCTCGAGGTTGCGGGTGATGCGTTGACTGAACTTCTGCAGTGGCGGGTTGTCACCGGCAAGGGGTGCAAAGCGTTCGGAGAAGATGCGTCCGGTGATTTTGGCAAATCCCAGAAGCGAGGTGAGCGGCGTACGCAGCTCATGGGAAACGGAGCTCAAAAACGCCGACTTCATCTCGTCGATATGCCGCAACTGCTGGTTGGAATATTCAAGTTCCTCATTTTTGCGGACCAGTTGCCGGGTACGCTTGCGGACCATGAATTCCAGGTGGGCATAGCGGCTGACCAGGGAGGCCACGAGATCGGTCTGGGTGATCAGGCCCAAAAGCCGGCCGGACTCGTCAACGACGGCCTGGTGTCTGACGCCGAGGCTCTCCATCCTGGCCACGGCTTCGAAGGCGTAGTCGCCCGGGGCGACGGAGGCAACCGGGGTGCTCATGACCTCGTGGACCACCCGCCCCCAGGCCGAATGATCGAAGGAGACGACCCTGGTCAGGTCGCGTTCGGTCAAAATGCCCACCGGCATCTCCCCGTCAACCACCAGTACGCAGCTTACGCCGTGTTGCCCCATGACCCGGAGGGCATCCCGGATCGTTTGGTCCGGATTTATGGTCAGGACGTCGCGGGTCATGACCTCGCCCACGGTCTTGATTTCCGACAGGTATTCCTCGCCCAGGCGGCGCATGAGATCCGAGAAGGTCTTGATCCCCACGGCCCGGCCCTGGTCGTCCACGACCACCAGATGACGGATGTTTTTCCCGCACATCAGCGAATACGCCGCGAACATGTCCTCGCTTTCCGGGATGGTCACCACGGCCGCGCTCATGACGTCCCGAACCTGATAGCCCGAGATTTCACCTCCGACCCTCTCCAGAAACCGGGCCAGATCGCGCTCCGTCAGGATGCCCACGGGCATGTCGCCCCGGGTGACCAGAAGACAGGAAATGTTGTTGCGCCGCATGACTTCGGCGGCGTCGATAAGGGGAATGTCCTGAGAGGACGTTATGACGTGAGTCGGCACGATTCTTCTTTTCTCTTCACTTCCCATGGTCCTCCCGGCGCGGAAGGCTCGCCACGCGGTCGGGTTATGAAAAAATGCCCGGGAAGCACGTTATCATCATCTACGCGTTTTTGCCAACCGGCACAAGGCGCATCATGAGGGGTATACCCGAAAGGATGATAAACGGGCCTCTCCGACTGCGCAAGCGGATCGATGAAACCGGGCGGGATGATCGAGGATTCGGTCAGGATGGTGGACGCAGCGCCGATGCGCGCCGACATGCGTGCCGGCCTGCGACTGGCGGTGCGGAAAGCATCGGCCCGCCGGAGGATGTCCATGGGAAAACCCGGCCTGCCGGTTTTTCCACAGGGCATTGGGGATGGCACCGCACATGCCGGGAGATGTTGCCGGCGTCTGTCCGATGGTCCGAATTCGCGGAAATCGGACGAGACGGACGCCGTCATCCCAGGACGGGGCGGACGGCTGCCTCCAGGCGGCCGCAAGGCTCTATTTGTCGAACAGATACTCCGAGGCCCCATAGGGCGTGGACATGTGCATCCGTTCATTTTCCAGGGCGGACTTGCAATGTACGCACAGGGTGGCCGTGGGCTGGGCCGCAAGCCTGGCCACACCGATGTCTTCGCCGCACTCGAAGCAGATCCCGTATTCGCCGAGATCAACCCGTTCCAGGGCGTTTCGGATCTCCTCAAGGAGCACCCGGTCTCTCTGGCTCATGATGAGCATCATGTTGCGGTCGGATTCGTGAGCGGCCCGGTCGGCCAGATCGGCGTGGCAGACGGTTTCCTGGGCCAGGCTGTGGATGATGACGTTGGATTTGGCAAGAATGTCGCGCATCATCTGCTTGAGCATTTCCGTGAACTTCATGACCTGATGCTGTTCCATGGCGATCTCCTTTGAAAAAAGAGGCATGCGGGACACCGGGCATGGGGACGACAGCGCCGTTCATGAGACCTTTGCACAGGGCGGCGCGAAGCTGTTCCTTCTCCTTTCCTTGGTGATGGAGGATGCACTGGCAAGATTGCCTTTTGGTGACGCCTGTCCGCCAATTGCGCGACCGTAGAATCACCCTGCCGCACGGGCGCGCTTGCGGCAAAACCCCGCGCCGCCTCCATCAGGAGTGCGGCGCGGGAATGTCACGCGTTATTTTTTGGGGCTGGTGGCCTGAATCCAGATCACGGCGTCCTGGGACAATTCCTTTTCCTTGAACTGCTTGTCCGGGCCGGTACCGAGGGCGCAAATGCCCCACCATCCGGCAAACGGCGGCGTGAAGGTCAAAACGCCATTGGAATCGGTCTTGTGGACCATGGTGACGAAATGGTCGGAGGGAACCTCGATGTTGCCCTTTTTGGCAAAGGCGTTGGCCTTCATGTCCGGGGTGAAGTTCATGTATTCGATCTCCACCTCGGCGTCGGCCACGGGCTTGCCGTCGCCGAGAAGCACGGCCCGGAAGGTCATGCCCGGGTACAGGGCATAGGGACGGTCAAGGGGCACCCATTCGGTCTTAAGCCCCGCGGGCTTGTCCCAATCGGTGGGCACGGCGTCGCCGTTGGTGATGACCTTGGTGATCTGCTGGATGTAGGAATCCTCGTTTTTCTCATAGTACGGCGCGGGCACCAGAACGAACATATAGTCGCCGCCGCGGGCGCTGAAACTGGTTTCGAAGCCTTCGTCGCTATTGGTGGCGCTGGTCCATTTGATGGGTTTGATGGTTCCCAGAAGATCCGTTTTCTTCTCCTTGTTGATGACGAAGAATTCCTGGGGTTTTTCCATCTTCATCACATGTCCCGACTCGGCCGGATGGGTGAAGACGAGCTTGAATTCCAGCTTGCCCATCTTGTTCATTTCCGGGGTGTAGAGCATCTGGAAATGCGCGAAGGCCGGGACGGTCATTGCCAGCAGGAAGGTTGCGGCCAGAAGGGTGATCAAACGCTTCATCCGGTTCTCCTTGTGAGTTTGAGTATGAAACCCATTTTCAGAAATTGCGGCCACGTGAAAAGGGGAGACGGGCTGCTCCGTAACAGCCTACTGCACGATCTTGTCGCTGGGGACCGCCACCTCGTGACCTTCGCCGGCCGTGAACTTCACGGTGTATTTCCCGTCCGGCTTCTTGAAGGTGTACTGGCTGTTGGCGTCCATGGCGCCCTTCATGAGCTCCGCGCCGCCGGCGTCCACGACGGACAATGCGACACCGGCTGCGGACGAGCCGTCGGAGAATCCGCCTTCGCAGGTGACGGTGCCGTCGCCGTTGTCGAAGCAGTTGCACAGGGCCGTATGGGCCATGGCCTGCGACACGCCAAGGGCCAGGGTGAGCATGGCAGCCAAAAGAGAAATACGAATGTGTTTCATGCCGGTTTCTCCTTCAAGATTGCGACCGGTTTGGGTTGGGGATTGTACAGTCCAAGGACGATGGTGACCAATACGGCGAATCCGTAAAATGTCCACATGGCCTGCATTCCGGACAGCCCCAAAAGGCTTGCCCCGGTAAAGACCGCAGACGATACGGTGATGCCCAGGAACATGAGGTAACCGATGGAGAAAAGCATCCATTTGGTGGATTTGGTTTGGATCTGGACCATGATGCTGGTGGCCAGGCACGGCGGATACAGGGCCATGAAGAGCATGAGCGCCAGGGCGTGCAACGGCGTGTACCCGACCATTTCCGTTTGCAGACGCTTGTCCAGTGAGGCGTCCTTTTCTCCGTCGCTGACGGTATACAGCGCCCCCAGGGTGGAGACGGTACTTTCCTTGGCGGCGAAGGCGGCCAGGAGGGAGATGTTCACCTTGGTGTCGAACCCGGCATACTTGGTCACGGGCACGAGCATCTCGCCCAAAGCGCCAAGGAAGCTGGCGTTGAGCTGCTCGTTTTTCATCTCACGCCGGATGGTCTTGCGGTTGTTGTCCAGGGCCCGCATGGCCGTACGGATGGCGGCGGCGTCCTTGTCGCCCGCCGCAGGCTTGAGGAGCGGCGCGAAGGCAGGCTCCCTGTCGGCAAACTCGGCAGCCACCTTGTCGGCGGCGGACTGATCGGAAAGCCCCATGCTGGCCTGACGGTAGGCGTCGGCAAAAAGGACATACCGGTCCAGGTTGTCGCCAGCTAAAAGCCCCTGGTAGGCATTGTCCGCGCCGATCTTGGTCCGGAACTCCTGGGTGGCCGTGTTCCAGCGAGCCCCATACTCCGCCAGCCGTTCATCGCTGAGTCCCGGAAACTGCAACAAGGCGAAGACGATAACCGAAACGGCGGCCACGATGCTTACGATCTTTTTGACGAAGATCCACGTCCGCTCAATGGACCGCCCCACCACCACCTTGAGGGTGGGAAAATGATAGGCGGGCATCTCCATGATAAACGGGGCCTGATCATGCTTGCGAAGCACCGTCAACGTCAGGACTTTGGCCACGGGCAGGGCCATGAAAAGCGTCACCGTGGAGATAAAAAACATGGCCAGGGTCCGGTCCTGCGGAAAAAACGCAGCCACCAGCACCACATAAAGGGGCACCTTGGCCAGGCAGTTCATCATGGGCACGATGAGGATGGTGGCCAGCCGGGCCCGTTCGTCCGGGATGCCCTTGGTGGCCATGACCCCCGGCACGCAGCAGCCGCCCATGTACACCCCGGCCAGGATCAGCGGCAGGGTGGACTGGCCGTGCAACCCGAAGTTGCGGAAGAGCTTGTCCAGGATAAACGCCATGCGCGGCATGTAGCCCGAGTCTTCAAGAATGGCGATGAGGGCGAAAAGGATCAGGAAGATGGGGATGTAGGTCAAAAGCGCGACCATGCTCTCCATGAACCAAATGCCCAGGGATCGGAACAGGGGGTCTTCGATGACCCCAGGCGCGGGAAGGAGCGACGACAGTGTGGCCTTGAAGGCCAGAAGCTGGTTCACCAGGGGCCCGGTCAACTGGTAGCCCACATCAATAGACAGGTAATACAGGAGAAAAATGACGCCCACGAGGATAAGCGGCCCAAAAAACTTGTTGCAGACCACGGCGTCGATCCTGTCCGACAGGGCATATCGGGAATCCTTGGGGGACACCACGCAGGCCGCAACGATCTCGCCCGCCAGGGAGTGGCGGCAAAAAGCCATGTAGGATTCGGGAATCTCGCCATGCTCCTTGCGGAATTCGGCGGACAGCCCCCGCACCATCTCAAGAATCTGCTCGGCATCCGGGGCGTTTTCCCGGACCATGTGCATGGCCCCGGCATCTTCCTCGAGCAGCTTGATGGCCAGCCAGCGCCGGGGGAGAAAATAAAACGTCTCCCGGGGCAGGCGTTCCTCGATTTGCGCAATGGCGTATTCCAATGGGCCGTAATCGATGCGAAACGTCGGCACGGCCTGGGAAGCGGCCATGCGCTTGATGGTCTGGGCCACTTCCTCACGACCCTGGCTTTTACGGGCCGTGCTCGTGACCACAGGGGCACCGAGCTTCTTCGAGAGCGCGGCGGTATCGATGACCATGTCCCGCTTCTCGGCCATGTCCATCATGTTCAAGACCACCAGGGTGGGAATTTCCAATTCGAGAATCTGGAAGGTCAGGGACAGGCTGCGGCGCAGGTTGGGGGCCTCGATGACGTTGACGGCCAGGACCGGATGGTCGTGGATGAGAAAGTCCCTGGCCACGCGTTCTTCCAGGGAATAGGAGGACAGGCTGTAGGTTCCCGGCAGGTCCACCAGTTCGATCTTGGTTTCGTCCACGGCAAAAAAGCCGGATTTTTTTTCGACGGTCACGCCGGGATAGTTGGCGACATGCTGCCTGGCCCCGGTGAGCATGTTAAACACCGTGGACTTGCCGCAGTTGGGCTGCCCGGCCAGGGCCACCAGGGCCTTACGCTTCATGCGACTCAACCTCCACCTCGTGGGCCTCGCTGCGGCGGATGCTCAGGAAATAGCCGTCGATTTCGAGTTCCACGGGATCGCGCAGGGGCGCGTTTCGCAGCACCTTCACGCCCACTCCGGGATAAAAACCAAGATCCATCAACCTGCGGCACAACACCCCTCTGGCGCGAAGCCGCCGGACACGGCAGCGACATCCAGGACCAAGTTCACCGAGAGTCATGCTGTCTCCCTTGTTTGGGCATGTCAGAATGCGCGGTATTGCCCTTCCCGTGCCGCTTTTGAAACAGGCTCCCCGACCCGCTTGCGGGCAGAAAGGGGAAACCCGGTTTAAGGCGGATTTTCCGGGACCGGTCCTCGCGGCAGACGTCACGAGCCTTTTTCCCGGCGCAAGAGGGACGACCATCACTTCCGGGCACACCACACATTGAGAAAGAGAATCAAAATTGATGTCGGGTTTGTAAAAAAGCCTTCCGGCTTTGGCAAGCACTATTTTTGCGTGTCCGGTTGCGTGTGTTGACCGGAGACGGAAACGGGGGCCTAAGCCCGAGCATGCAGCCGCCGCAGCCACCCAGCCCAGGCGGACATGGCCACACGTTGAAATACCGTTGGGCAATCCCACGTGGAGAAAACAAGGGGTGCGTGACCGCTTATGCGGTCACGTTGAAGTCGAATACGGTCGCGTATGGGAACCCTTGTAGGTTTCGGGCAAGCTCATGTCGTCCATGGTCGGTCTTCGCTTCATCAATAATCTTGAATGACACTCTTCACGTCGCCTTTGGACAAGAACGCGGCACCGTCTTGTCAGGTACCTTCGTTCCCTCCACCAAGCTGATCCTCCATGATCCTGAACGCCCCGGCGCTCCTTCACACCAATACCCTTCTTGACAGCAAACTATCAAACACCTACAGAAAAATACATGGTTCGCATCGAAATATTGAAGAAGGCGCATAGGCAGCTTGGATAACTTCCTGCCGCCGTAAGCGACGCGAGTGATGACGCCATTGATGCCTTGGCGTCCTGGCCGAACTGCCGGAATGTGTAAAAAGCGGACCGACAGGGCCGGATACCGGCTTCGTGTTGGAGCCTACCGGGTTTTCTTCCAGGTGGAGGACGGAAAAATGGTCATCACGGAAGGAAAAAATACGCAATGAACGTACCTACTAGCCCCCAAATCATCGAGCATGAGGGGCAGCCGCTCTTCGTGGTCCTGCCGTATGCGCAATACCTGGCCTTGACCAGGGAGGCCGTTGACGATGACGTTGCGATCCCCTGGGAGGTCTCCAAGCTCGCCCGCCGGGAAAAGAAAAGCCTGATACGTGCGTGGCGCGAATACCTGGGGCTGACCCAGGAGGCGGTTGCGGCCAGGGCGGGGATTTCGCGCGGCGCATACGCCCAGATGGAAGCCACGGGGGCCAGGCCCCGCCGGGCGACCCTGCTCAAGATCGCCGAGGCTCTGGATGTCCGGCCCGAGCAGTTGACGGAATAAGCGCCCTGCCCGCCCGGGAGTCAGAGAGGGATCAAGGCCAGGGTGATTCAGGGCAGCCGGGTCGAGCTTAAGGTTTCGCCACCGTGGATTCCGGCGTCTTGAGGTAGCTCACCGCGCCCGGGTATCGAAATACCGGCGCGATCTTGTAGTCTTTCAGCAGACCGCGCATTGCCCGTATCTTCTCCACGGGAGCTTTTCGCTCCTTTCCTTCGCAGTAGCGCTCCCAGAAAACCAAAAGTTCTTTCGTCGAGTAGCCCTTGTAAGTTTCGGGCAAGTTCATGTCGTCCATGGTCTGTCCTCGCTTCATAACTGTCTTGAATGATACCATTCACCCCGCTTTTGGACAAGAGCGTAGCGAGGTCTTTGGTCTTCACGCCGATCCCGGCGTTTCGAAGCGTTCTGGTCAGCTTGCTGAGGCCACTTTGGCACAGTGAACAGGGCGGGAAGAAACTCAGACAGGGTGGAGGCGCACATCCTTTCTCCCGAACCAAAGTTCGGACTGAGCATCTAATTCAGCACATACTTGATCATCCTCCAGGACAAAAGGGGTCATGCTTTCTTATTAGCCTAGCCGGACACAGGGATCGATTTTGGCCTCAACAAGTCCGGCTTCCAGTCTCCGCAAATGGGGATAACAAATTTCTTTTTGCATGTCGGTTTCCATTATTTGATTCACGACAACCACTAACGGCAAATATCCGACACATGAGCCTATCCCGCGAATGGCTAGCCGCAAGACAAATATCTCAAATTGAACAAACTAAGTCGATATCCGGGCCTCTGAGCCACTTTTGCCCTCGACCATGGGATGGATGATGGAAAAATTTTTCTCAAAAAAATGTTCGTGGGACAGGCTCATATACAATGCATATTTCGAATTACTTCGAATTATTTCGGATTATTTCGAAGCATTTCGGAGCATTTCGTATTACTTCGGAGTATTTTGCGGTATTAAGCGTTGTTATTGAAGCATTGACTCATATGAAAGCGTATGGAAACAACTTCATGAATCCCTGTGGACGCCCAATAATACCCATTTGTCCCAGTAAGGAGGCATGAATTATGGTTTGCAAGCGTTTTTATAACATCGGCGAGTTGTCCACTATCCTCGGAAAAACCGTCGCATCTATCCACGGGCATCTCGCCCGCAAACAATACGACGCGGTCCCCCCTCCCATCAAGTTGGGCCGCCGCCTTGCATGGCCTGTCGAGGGGGTTGATGCCTGGATCGCCGAAAAAGCCCAGCGAGCCGACGACGAGGTCAAGAACCAGCGCTCACAGTTCCCTGTCAGACGGCGCGGCAGGCCGACAAAAAAGGAACAACGGGAAAGAGGTGAAAAATGAGCGGCGCAAGCCGTGGCTTGCCACGGGTTCGGCCGCTTATCGGCGCACCACCGGACGATCCCGGCGATCTTGCCCTCAAGGAATGGCCGCGATTCTCGTTTGACGCCTGCCCCGGATTCTTGGGGAATTTTGTCCGGTTGGCCACGCGCGACAGCGAAGCCGACCCGGCGGCAATATGCGTCACCACGTTGGTGCGCTTCGGGGCGGAGGTTTACGGGCACGCGCCCGGCCAAGGCCCGCACATCTATGTGGGGGAGACGGTCCACCCGGCGCGCCTTTTCGCCGTGCTCTGCGGCAACACCAGCAAGGCCCGCAAGGGCACATCCCGCCATCCCGTGACCAAACTCTTTGGCCGCGAGCATTGCCCGCCCGCAGACTTGGGGGCCTGGGGCCTGCCCTTGCCCGCCAGGGAAAGCGGCGGCCCGCTCTCCACGGGCGAGGGCCTGGCCCATCATGTGCGCGACGAAAGCGACGAGGACCGAGAGCGTCGCAAGCGCCAAAACCCATCCGAGCCGCTACGCGAGAAAGGGGACAGGCGGCTCATCATTATCGACGAGGAATTTGCCAGCTGCCTGGCCTGCACCAAGCGGGAGGGCAACACCGTCTCCATGGGCATCCGCTGCTTCTGGGATTCCGGCGACTATGCCCCCCTGACCAAAAGCAATCCTGTGGTGGTGCGGGGGGCGCATATCTGCATCATCACCCACATCACCATACAGGAACTGGCTGTGTGCCTGGGCGAGGTTCAGGCCGTCAACGGCTTCGGGAACCGGTTCCTGTGGATATGCGTCCGGCGTTCCAAGCTGGTGGCCTTGCCCTCCAGGATGCCGGACAATGAACTGGCTCCGCTGCAACGCGAGCTGTGGCGACTTGTAGGGCAGGCCCAAAAACGCCGCGCCATGACCATGACCGCACCGGCCCTGGACCTATGGAAGGCCATCTATCCGGAACTGTCCCAGGAGCACACCGGGCTTGCCGGGAGCGTCATCAACCGGGCCGAGGCCCAGACCCTGCGCCTTGCCCTGATCTATGCCCTGCTGGATGGCCAGGGGCACATCTCCGAGCTGCATCTTCAGGCGGCCCTGGCCATGTGGCGCTACGCCCAGGATTCGGCTCTGTATATCTTCGGGGACCGGGCCGCGGACCCGCTTGAAGACAAAATCCTGGAGGCGCTCAAGACCGGCCCGCTCTCGGCCACCGAATTGAGCGCGGCCTTAAGCAGGCATGTCCCCCGCGAGCGCCTGCAACCCCTCCTCCAGCAGCTCGAAGCGCAACAGCGCATCAGCATCACCAAGATCAAAAATGCAGGCCGCCCCCGGGTCATCCTCTCCCTGCGCGAATTAAGCGAAAAAAGCGAAGAAAGGGAGGGCGACGCATGAGGCTTTTTGCGCTTCTTTCGCTTCTTTCGCTGCCCCCATGTTGCCGGGGAGAGTCCGCGTCCATCGCTGGTAAGCCGCAGGGCCAGCCTACCCTCGGTGGGCACACGCTGTCGCGGTGCCCCCTGTCGGGGCTGGCGGGTGGGCTGCGCCCCCCTCGACCCCTGCCAAAGGCATCAAGGCAAGTGACTCCATGAAAGAAAGCACACCGAACCGGACCGCCTGGATCAAGCTGCGCGTCACCCCGGCGGAAAAAGAGGCCATCACGGCCAAGGCCGCCGCCCAGGGCCAGACCGTGACGGATTTCATCCGCCAGCGGACCATGGACTACCGCCTGCGCCGAACGCCGCTTGAGAAAGAACGCGTGCGGCAACTTGCCCGGATCGGCGCGAATCTGAACCAGGTGGCCCGCTGGGCCAACACCTACAAAAGCCAAGCGGAGGCCCTGCAGGTTCTTGCCGCCCTCTTCAGCCTTGAGAGGGAGCTCAGACGATATGCAGGCCCTATGGGCAGCGACCCGCGAGAAACCCCTCCCACCTTGGAGTCAAAACCCTCCGTGGTGACTTCATGTACATGAAAGTCTTTCCGCACGGCCAGGGCTGCGGGGACGCGCCGACGCGCTACCTCGTGCGCCTGGACTACCCACATCGGGACGAACGCCCTCCCGAGGTGTTGCGCGGCGATCCGGAGACGACGCGCGAACTGATCGACTCCCTGGACACCAAATGGAAGTTCACGGCCGGGGTGTTGTCCTGGCATCCGGATGATCGGGTGTCGTCGGAGCAGGAAACGCGGGTCATGGACGACTTCGAGGCCGTGGCCTTTGCCGGTCTGGAGCCGGACCAGCGCAACATCCTTTGGGTCCGGCATCGACATGCCAACCACCATGAGCTGCACTTCGTCATCCCGCGCCTGGAGCTTTCAAGCGGCAAGGCCTTCAACCCCTGCCCGCCCGGCTGGCAGAAGCACTTCGACGTGTTCCGCGACCTGCACAACCACCGGGAAGGCTGGGCCAGGCCGGACGATCCCGCCCGGGCGCGCTTGCGCACGCCCGAACACACGGACTTGCACCAAGCCAGGTTGATCCGCTGGGGAAAGACGCCCGGGAAGGATGAACGCGCCGAAGCCAAGGACGCCGTTCACACCTACCTGCTCATGAAGATCGAAGAGGGCCAGGTCGAAAACCGCGCCGATCTTCTCACGGCGCTTCGCGAGGCAGGCCTTGAGATCAACAGGGCCGGCAAGGCCCATGTCACCGTCAAAGACCCGGCAAGCGGGGAAAAACTCCGCCTCAAGGGGGGAATCTATGCAGCAAACTGGCGACTCGCTCGCGTCCCTGACGCAGCGGATGCGGGCCAAGACCGAACAGGACCGACAGGAGATCGAGGCCCTGGCCAGGAAACAATTCAGCGACTTGAGCGAGAGCTTGCGGCAGTCATCGACCGCCGCGCTCAGTACAACCGAAGCCGCTATCCGGGACAGGCTTGGGAGCTTGGAACAGACCATCGCCTCACGTTGCCAAACCCTGAGCTGGGCCTTTGGCAAGAAAAGCCTCCAGGCCCTGCTCCTGAGCCTGAGCGTACTCCTGGGGGCGAGCCTTGGCGGTTGGAGCGTGGTGACGCTGCTCACACGCAAGGTCACGGCCCTGCAGGGCGAGATTCAGAACCTGCACGCGAGCAAAGCCGAACTGGAGAGCATCGCCGATCAACTGGAAAAACGGACATGGGGATTGCGGCTCCTGGAGAATCAGGAGGGACGGTTCATCATCCTGCCGCCAAAGACTTCGGCCAGTACCGACTGGACTGTGGGCTGTGCTGAGATGGTTATCACCTGACAGGTAGGCCATAAAAAAGGAAGTGGCCATGCCGTCCCTGGTTTGGGTATCGAGGAGTTGCGAAGCTTCACGAACCCGAAAACACGGAGGACGCCATGACCAC